>RCMY010000869.1_pt1 | contig 29010 bp, 30 predicted proteins | sample 2041341 | NCBI WGS metagenome assembly RCMY01 (sample SAMN09708234, study PRJNA481090) | Marine sediment metagenome, whole genome shotgun sequencing project.
GCAATTTAAATTGCGGACTTTTTTTTAGGTTCTACCCTTTTGTTTTTTTCCAAATCTTTTTTAATCCCATTACCAGGGATAAACAAGCAAATCCGACGACCAAACCCGTTAAAAATTCCGCTAATATCGACGGTAAAACATGAAGCCATTCATGAATAAAGTCCAAATTATGCACAAAGATACCGCCAGATACTAAAATCAGGGCTACAGTACCGATTACGGAAAGACTTTTGACCACTTTGGGGAGTGCCATGACCAAAAAATGGCCGACTTTGTCCGAAAAACTATCGTCCCTTTCGTTCAGGGCGATGAGCTTTGCCCCAAAATCATCCATACGTACAATTAGGGCGACAATACCATATACGCCAACGGTTGCCAAAAGGGCAATTATTGAGACTACTGCAACCTGTGTCCAAATATCCTCTTTTACGACGGTGCCAAGAGCAATGATGACAATCTCGACCGATAGGATAAAATCCGTTACGATGGCCGATTTTATCTTATCCTTTTCTACCGCCAAAATCTCATCCTCGGTCATTTCAATGGCAACCGCTTCCTTGGCATGTTCATGGGGAACGAAAAACTCATAGATTTTTTCCGCGCCCTCGTAGGCTAGGTACAATCCCCCGAGCACCAAGATTACGGTAACCGCTGCCGGCAGAAAGGCACTGAGCAGAAAGGCGGCCGGCAAAATGATTAGCTTATTAAGAAAAGATCCCTTGGTAATTGCCCAAAGCACGGGAATCTCACGGGCAGCCATAAATCCAGAGGCCTTTTCGGCATTAACGGCCAAATCATCGCCCAAAATACCGGCTGTCTTTTTGCCGGCAACTTTGGTCATGAGGGCCACATCGTCCATCATACTTGCAATATCATCTAATAGAGCGAAAAATCCTGATGCCATTGGGTAAGAGTATTGAGTTTGTAATTTGAGCCTTGAACAGCAACAATGTAGGCATTGAATAATTCCATTTTACAGCCTGCTGTAACTGACACTAGCAAATAAATAGGGCGAAAGGTAGCGATTTCAGAATTTTTTAAACCAGTTTCAACTCACTTTTAAACCATCCTATTTCGAAACAGCTAAAACATCCTCTTTTTGGGATAAAAAATTGAACAGGACTAGGTTAATTTTAACAAAAATCAAAAAATTATGAGTAAGAATAATCTATTTGACGAAGAAGCTACAGCCAAAATTAAAGAATTGGCGGAAAATATCGACTTTGCAATGATGGAAACCCATTTGGGGTCAAAACCGACACATGTCATACCTATGAGCACCAAAGAGGTCGATGAAGATGGCTGTATTTGGTTTTTAAGCAACAAAAATAGCGAACATAATGGCTATATAGATACCGATAATAGCATTCAACTGATTTATTCCCAACCTAGCGACATGGAATTTATGACCATTTTCGGCCATGCTTTTATTTCAACCGAACGATCAGTTCTTGAAAAATACTATGGTTCATCGGATGATGCATGGTTCGAGGGCGTAGACGATCCGAATCTTACCGCTATAAAAGTTATCCCCAAGGATGCCCATTACTGGGATACCAAGAACGGTAAATTGGTAAGTCTTCTTAAAATGGGAGTAGGCGCAGTGACAGGTGAAAAACAGGACCTTGGCGAACATGGTGATTTAACGATTTAATTGATTTTCCATAATTTTTAAATGCAATAAACGCTAATGGTAAAAATTAGGGAAATCGATGATTCTGCCATGTGTATCTCACGAAAAAAGCGAGGCAAAGGATATAGTTTTTATGGTGAGGATGGAAATTTAATCAAGGACAAAAGGGTGTTGAAACGTTTGCGCGGATTGGTTATTCCCCCTATGTGGCAAGATGTTATGGTCTGTCGCTTCGATGACGGCCACATTCAGGCCGTAGGGCGCGATGCGAAAAATAGGAAGCAGTATATATATCATTCCGTATACGAGAAACAACGGCAGGAAGCGAAATTCAAGAAGTTGCTCGACTTTTCGGAACTGCTTCCCAAAATTCGAAAAAAGGCACATAAGGATCTCGGTGCCAAAGGGTGGAAAAGAGAAAAGTTAGTAGCATTGGTTATCTTGATTTTAGACGAATATGGCATCCGAATAGGAAATAAGGAGTATAAAAGGCAAAACGAATCATACGGCCTGACTACTTTACGTAGAAAACACCTTAGCATAGAAGATGATGACTTGCTACTGTCCTTTACAGGGAAAAGTCATCAAGAACAGGAAGTCCATATCGATGACGAAATTTTGGTTCCGTTCATTAAGGAAGTGGCAAATCTACCCGGCTATGAAATTTTTCGATATCGCGATGACCAAAAGAACTTTCACGATGTTGATAGTGACGACGTCAATGCATATATTACGGATTACATGGGTCCGGATTTTTCGAGCAAGGATTTCCGTACATGGTCCGCCAACCGATTGGCGGTGGAATGTTATCCGCTGGCTTTAGAGGGACTGGAGGATGATAGCAGAAAAAAATTCAGTAATATCGTTATCAAAATGGTTGCCTCCGAATTAGGAAATACGCCGAGCGTTTGCCGGGATTACTATGTGCACCCGGCCCTTTTTCGCTCTATCGACGAAAAGACCCTCCCCGACCCGAATCCGTTTAAAAAAGTCAAAAGCAAATACGCACTTTCGGCCAGCGAGAAACTGGCCCGTAAGGTCATTGAAGAAAGTTATTGAATACCACTGATTTTTAATCCTTAACTAGAATCTAAAAAAAAATGAAAACAAGTATCAAATTTATCGCTGGAATCTCTTTGCTTTTATGTGTTTCCTGTGGAGCCAAGAGAAGTACGCAATCAAAAATGGATAAAAATAAACAAGAGATGGCTGCTAAGAGTACCAATGAAAAGCAAGCTGGTATTACTGAGAACGATGCCGCACAAAATACGGATGAAATGGACAGTTCTACCAATGTTGTGCAAATGACTAATGGGTCCGGGGGTGGTAATTCGAATGTCATTATGAACGACGCTACCTCAGCACCGGTAACGGAGAGAACGGACAACTCTCAAATGTACACCGAACTTCAGATGACGGACGACCAGATTCAAAGTTTTGAAAATGCGATGAGAGATTTCACTACCCAACAACAAAATACAGCTAGCGGTGAGATGATGGGTACTCTATCGGATGAAAAAGACAGACAATTGGAAAGGATACTTTCTGAAGAACAATATGCTGACTACGAATCTTGGAGAAAAGATAATTAGCGAATAGTCAAGCTACTTTGAGGAAGAAAAAAGTACGTAGACCCATCCGTCATTCACTAAAATTTAGAGTTGATTCTGCCTTTTATTAAATTTAAAACTGTTTCTGTCCCGAAAATTTTATCGCCTCCCCCTTGCCGAAACCGAAACTGATGCCAAAGGTTACGAAGTGGCCACGATTACTGAAATCCCTCAAGTAATATTCGGGTTGGTTGGTCATACTTTCGCGAATTCGCGATGCGAGCACATCTCGTATGCTAAGGTTTAAAATTGCTTTGCCCTTGACTATTTTTTTTCGGCCTCCGAAATATATAAGCAGGTTCTCAGTGATTTCTTGTTGTAGGGTCCGGTAGCCGGACTGGTAGTTTCCGGTCAGTTTCAAATCGATGTCGGCGGGCAGTTTGATCTTGCCCATTAGTCGGGTTGACCATTGGCTACCTTTAAAATCGAAAGAAGTTCCCTCGAAATTCCCCTCGCGTGCAAAACGGCTGTAGTTCAAATCGTTGGTAAAAGACAGCCACTTTGTGAAAATGTATTTGGCGTTGAATTTAATGCCAATGGTATTATTAGTGCCAATATTTTCGGGGCGTGACATACTTATGTTGTCTTCGAATGCAACCACGCGCTCTACCACATCTTCGGCATGGCGGTAGAAAACCACTAAATTCATCGAAGTCTTGCCCAATTTATAGATGCTGGTCAACTCATAACTATCCGTAAACTCAGATTGCAGATCGGTATTGCCTGTGCGGTTGCTGAAATTGTTCCGGATGTTGAAAAGCGGATTCAAATCCCAGAGACGTGGACGAAATATCCGTTTGGAATAGCCCGCCTGCAATAAAAGATCATCATTGATTTTATAGGAGATATGACCGCTAGGAAAAAAGTTGCTGTATTGCTTCGATGACGTTCCCTGTGATGGAAATGCTGCCATTTTGGGAGTAAAGTACATCCATCCTAAAAAAGAAAGAATTGAGAAATAAAAATAAGTAAGGCATTCGTTTCATTATCAATTATTCTATTGGCTCATCCTCTTTATACTCCTTTTTATTTTGCTTCAGTTCAATATCCTTTGCTGATGAAAGTGCACTTGTGTTTAAATCCGTTGGAATTGTAATTAAACCCAGACCGATCCACAGTATCCCAAAAGTGAAAGAACTAAAAATGTAAAATTAAGACGGGATTTGGCGAAAATCAACTTCCTTTTTTAGTTATTCTCTTGATTTGCCTTGCCAGTTTGCGAGGAGCTTCCATAGGAATCAGATGACCAATCTTACCGAAAGTGATCACGGAAGGCTTTTTTAAGTATGGTAAAACCTCCGAATAAATAGCCTCCTGTGCTATGACCGGGTCATTCTTTGAAAAGATAATATGGGTAGCAATGTCTAAATTTTTGATTCTTTCGGCGATATTGTTTTGCATGCCTTCATTTAACCACCAATCCCAAGTGTTTTCGTCAATTCTAAGTTGTGATTCTATCGCATAGGAAAGTTTTTTCTTCCCCAACTTCTTTAGGGTAGCCCCTTTAACCGTGTTTAGCGCCTCTTCCGCGTTCGGGTGGTTTAACATGCGCTCACGCTCTTCCTCAGCCATATTCTCTACGGTCGGGGGAGAGGGTGCGATAAGTATAATTTTTGATGGTTTGACCCCCTCCATAATCGTGGCGGCGTAAAGGGCCAGCTTTCCGCCCATGGAGTGGCCACAAAGTGTATACTCCTTCAGCTTTAGTTCGTCGATGCAGGAATTAATAAACTTTGAAAATTCATATATGGAAGGTTGGGGCAGCGGCCGGGTCGCACCAAAACCGGGCAAATTCAACAAAATGCAGGTATGGTTTTTTTTAAGCCGTTTTGCCAACCAGTGCCAACTACCAGCATCACCGCCAAAATAATGGATAAAAACTATCGTCCTTTTTCCTTTTCCGATAATTTCATAATCGGGAGCGATCTGCACTTCATTTTTTGTTTTCATCGAGAATTTTTTCAGCGTTTTATTTTGGCGGGACTTGGCTCTTTTATAAAAATACTACAACTTCACCTACCAAACATCCAAGAAGTTCCTCCGAATCAATCCTTATTCCATTCGGGCTACAATTCTGGTTCAAAAAATGAATTTTTGGGTTTGGCAATCAGCAGGTTTAATTGTTTTTGGCTGTAGTGCTAAGTTACGCCAAAATCGTCGCACAATCCATTGCGTCTTTTGCGGCATATCGTCGTTAAATACTAATTCTGTAACTACGGGTTTGCAATGATTTTTTCTACATCTACCACAAAATGCTCGATTGCCATGTACGCCATTTTAGCTTTACCTTAACTTTAAGCGCAAATAGCAACGCTAGATTAAACTTGAGCCCCGTTTTATAAAATTCCTATGAAATGATTGCTCCGATTGAAGCCAGAAATTAATGTTTAGGGTCATGAATCCGACAAATTACAAGGTATTTTTATACCCTAAACAATTTGTACTATGGATTTAGGGATAAAAGGAAAAACAGCTTTGATTACTGGTGGAGATTCCGGTCTGGGAATCGAGACCGCAAAGTTTCTGGTGAGGGAGGGCGTTAACGTTATTCTATCGGACAAGAACAATAACAAAGAATTAAAGGAAGCCGTTAAGCAGGTCGAAAAAGATTGTGAAAAGGGAGCTAAGGTAATGGGAATAGCAGCAGATATCTCTAATAACCAAGCAGTTTTAGATTTGGCGGATAAAATCGATATCGAATTCGGCGGCGCGAACATCATATTCCATTCCGCCGGTGCCCGCGGTGCGGCAGGTGATTTTTTAAAACTAACCGACGATGATTGGATGCAGACCATAGAAGTAGATTTGATGGGTGCGGTTCGGATTGCTAGAGCGTTTATACCGCATATGCAAAAGTTGAAATGGGGTCGTATGATTATGGTAGCTTCCGAAAATGCCTTTCAACCTTATGAGGAAGAAAGCCCGTATAATGCTTGTAAAGCAGGAATTATCAACCTATCAAAATGTTTGTCGCGATCGTATTCCAAAGAGAACCTACTCTTCAATTGTATATCGCCGGCGTACATTGAAACTCCGATGACCGATGCCATGATGGAGGAACTGGCCAAGGAAAAGGATATATCCGTGGAAAAAGCGGTGCAATGGTTTGTGAAAAACAAACGCCCCCATATCGCCATGCAGCGAAGGGGAAGACCCGAGGAAGTCGCAGCCGTAGTCGCATTTCTATGTTCGGAACATGCGAGTTATATTAATGGTAGCAATATTCGAATCGATGGAGGTGCCGTGGAATCGGCCTTTGGATAATCGATCTTTTTTAATATAATTTATTAACTTTATAGCTAGCATTGTGAATTGACAAAGCATATACTCTAGAAGCCCGATTCACACAAACAACTACCTATACATTTTACTAAAAAGGACTAAGTTATGGCAGAAATAAAAATTAAAAAGAAAAGTCCCATCTGGCCTTGGATACTACTCGTAATAATCATACTTGCGGCATTAGCTTATTATTTTATGGTTTATAAAAACGGTTATATTGATGAGAACGGGATAAATATCGGTCAGGATGAGCAAATCAAGAATAGCACAGGAGAAAATATGCGTATTCCTAGTAAGGATTATTACTATACTCTCCTTGAGAATGTCGCGTAGAACATCATAAGAGTGCTATTTAACGATTAAAAATTCAAGCAAATGAACACACAGGAAAAAGAGTTATACTATTTGAGCGAGCTTTCGGATTATAAGGTCGATAGTGGATACTCAGATATCAGTGGCTGGAACGTCAAAGATTCAGCTCTGCGTACAATTGGAACCGTAAATAATCTACTGGTCAATATTAAAACGGAAAGAGTGGTTTATATCGATGTCGAAGTCGACAACAGCATCATCGATGCAAAACATGATCCGTACGGCAGGCCGGCCAACGCCGAAATCCGCGAGTTTATCAATGAAAAAGGAGAAAACCATATCATTATTCCGATTGGTCTAGTAGAAATCAACAGTTCAGAAAAATATGTTTTTGCAGAACTTATCGACCATAAAACCTTCGCGGAGACCAAAAGAATTCGAAGGGATACGCCTATCGAACGAGAGTACGAAAACGCGATACTTGATTCTTATAAAAGAAAATATCCAAAAACGACGGGGAATAAAAATGCGCCTTCCGACTTAGACGCAAATCATGGCGAATCTGAAACTACGAACAAACCTTTGGAAGTAGACTCACAGCAAATTTTTGAGGAAAAAAAAGCTGCCGAAAATTTTGAAGAAACCAACAAGGATGACCCTTTTTATGGAAAGACCGAATTCGATGACGCCCGCTTTCTCAGAGGGAAGAAGTAATTGGCCCATAAGTTTATACCTATTAGCTATAAAAAACGAAAAAGTCTGGGACGAAAATTGTGTTCTTACCATAGTCTGGAATAATTGAAAATCAGACGTAATTCAAAACGTTACGCTTCACAGGAATTTGTATTTAATCCATTAAAATATATTTTATTTTCGAGGATAAAAGCAAATACTCTCATCCAAATAAAATTATGAGCTAGATTATAGAGTTTATGAATGCTCTTTTTTAGGAATTTTGGTATCACCATTTACTCCAATGGAATAACGATACTCTTTGCCCCTCTTTTTTTGACTTCGTCGATCATATGCTTGGTACCTCCAGGGCCGTCTGCTCCCTTTCCGTCCCAAACGGCTAATAAGGTAAGGTTGCGGCCGCCGTAGGATAAGGCCGTATTCAATAACCATAAGTTGTTGCGCTCCCAGAACGAATATCCGTCATGTCCTTGAAGCCACACGGGCATTTCTTTGGTATCGGCTAAAATGCTTACTTGTGTATCCGCATCCTCATAAATTTCGTAAAACCTATTTACCCACGTGTCTCCAGCGAATTGAACAGACTCAATTATAAATTTATCGGGGGGCAGTGCTAAGTACATTTTTGTCTTTATCCCCAATTCCTTGCAAACCTCGAGAAAGAGGATATCGCCACCGCAAGCACCACCGGAGATGCCGATGAATTTTTGGGACGAAGCTACTCCACCTATAATTTTTTTAACCCTATCACTGATTTCTTTTTTAACTTCTGTCTCCAGCTCCTTTGGAAAGCGGGGTTCCTTCCTATCTTCCTTATCGATCATATGGCCCGTAAAGAGAAGCACTTTCTCATCTTTTTCAGGTATATACTCGTTATCGCCGAACACTTCTAAGGCCGCCGTTACGTTTGCCGAAAGTATATTTAGTTTTTCATAAAGCATCAATTGTCGCTTGGCGGCATCGAAATTCAGGTCCGTACCCGATTCAATAGCCGTGGCGTATAAGTGGGCCACCCTTTCAGGATTGTCGCTTGTCAATAGGGCGAGATCGGCTAACGAAATGTTTACCCAAGGATCGGTCAGTTGATTCTTATCCAAAGCCCTTTTTGTCGAAACAATCGCCATTCGGACCGTAATGGCTAGATCTCTAAACGCGTCAACATAGTCAGTTAGGGCATTTTTCGCTTTGTCCGGGGAATCGAATCTTGATTCCCAGACCCTGCCTTCCCTCGCACCAAGTTCAATGATTACTTTAAGTAGGCCCAAGGCATTCACCCCCGAATAGAAATGGTTAAGGTCTTCATGGTACCCCAAGGCATAATTTTTGTAGGCATCCAGTAGAGCAGTTGATCGGATCGCTTCCTTTTCCATTTTCCCGGGTTCGAGGTTAGTCCATCTTTGCAACCATTTGGCCTTCTCATTACGCGCCCTTAGTGCGTAGGCTTCCGCTCGCTCGTTTCTGTTTAAATCTGAAAACTGGTCGAATAATCGATTGATGGCCAATTCGGACTTGGCTAGTAATAGCTGCCCCATATCGGGATTTTTCTTGGCCTGCGTTCCTTCTAGCCGATGGTAAATGGATGCGAGACGTTCGTTCGCTTCAATATCGTTGGGTTTTCTTTTCTGTATGCTTTCCCAGGTTTCCTTGGCATTTGTATGGAAGTTCGATTTTAATTGGAAATTCCCTATCATTCTTAGTGCGGGCAGATGCCATGAAAAAAATTGGGCCTCTGCAGCCAGCAAGGCCAGTTTTCCGCTATCTCCTATTTTTTTGGCGATAAATACTTCTTTGTAAAAATCGCTGGGAACTGCCAAGAAGTGTTCGGGATTCTGCGATATAAGATTAGGCAGCATCGAAAAAACGGGACTATCCGGACGAATCGAGTTTATTGTTTGCTTAAGGCCCTCGCACAGCATGTCGACATCGGACGCCGGGTCGTTCTGGTTGCAGGCCAAATAGCGATCAGTCTTCAAATCGAAAGGTACCTCGTCTTTATGGCACCGGATCAAAACCGTTTTTCCCGAACGCAACGCATGTCGGATGCCCAGTTCATAAAACACATTGGCATTATGTATGGAGATATCGGCGATGACCAAATCGCTGGTAAGCAAGAGTTGGAACATATCTTGACGTATGTTTCCCGCCTCAAAAATAATGCCTGTGGTGTACCCTTTTATTCCGGCTTTTTCCAATGCGGGAATGATTAGCTTTTCCTGTACCTGGTCAAAATTTATCCCGTTCTTTTCACCGAATGGCCTCACTATAAATGCTTCCATACCTGGATTTTTTTCCGAAGTTAAGTTACGTAAAAACTATCGGGACACGACCTTACACAAAAGCACCCAAATGTTCTAAATTAACTGGGGCCATGGCCGTTTTGGTGCCTACGAGTTGTATGTCCATGATATGTTTGACGGAATCCATCTTTCCGACTTTGTCTGGGTCCAAATGGCCCAAGCCTAATTTTTTCAAACCTTGAGGACTCAAATCGGCGTTATAGCGCACTTAAAGAAAATCCCTGTTTGTATCATGTCGCCGTGTTCCGCACCGCCCAGGTCATATTCCATTCGACTCACCACCTTCGAAAGGTAATGAAATGAAAAAAGGTGATAGGCCCTACTATTTCTTGGAAGCGACTAGATAATTAAGCTAAGGACTTCACTATAAATGTAAGGCCCGTTACCAAAAATAGCATATGTTCTGGTTCACTTAAAAAATCGCCCGATTTTCATGATTTAAATTATCTATCGTAGCACAATTCATTGGAATCAAATCAAACTAATTCACTTTTACAGTATACATTTACGCACCATTATCACGGTGCTTATCCTAGCTTTTAGGATGACAGCTGGTACGTTAAAAATTGTCAGGAACAAATGTCCGAAATAATCAATGCTTGTATAGAAAAAGAAAAGCTGGTCGGTATTCCCGATAGCTATATCGCCGAAAGCGACCAATTTCCCTCATCCGGTATTGAATTACTGCATTCGATGGGTCTTATGGCTATCAACGTTCCATCGCAATACGGAGGTAAAGGACTCGGATGGAATCAAGGTAACATCAAGATTCTTGAAACACTCAAAACAATCGGCTCACATGATTTGTCGTTGGGAAGGATTTACGAGGGTCATTTGAATGCCCTTCTACTTATCGATAGGTTCGGTACGCCCAGACAAAAACGAGAATATTTTCAACAAGCAATCTCGGGCTATATATTCGGGATATGGAACTCGGAATTTCCTACGGAACCTTTAAAATTCCGTCCTTCAAAGGATGGTTATGAACTTGAGGGAGCAAAGGTTTTCTGTTCGGGGGCCACAAATATTCACAGGCCGATCGTCACTGCGGATGGTCCGGAGGGTAGCCGAATGGTGGTCCTCTCTATGGATGAATATGATTTACGGGGAGATATGACCTATTGGAATCCCATGGGCATGAAATCTTCCGTAAGCTGCCGTTTTGATTTTCCGGGTATTAAATTCGGGCAGGACCAACTATTGGGGGACGCTTACGATTATGTAAGCGAACCCGATTTTACGGGCGGTGCTGCAAGGTTTGCTGCCGTTCAGCTTGGCGGTGCCGAGGCGGCGATAAGGACTACCGTACAGCATCTAGATAAAATGGACAGAACCGGGGCGCCGGAGCAGATAGCTCGGCTAGCTAAATTGGCCATATTGCGTGAAACCGGAAATCTTTGGTTGCAATATTGTGGAAGGGCGATGGACAGTCGTTACACTGATCCGACGGGATGCATGCACCAATCGAACATGTTCCGTTCGGTTACTAGGGAAATTTGTGAGGAAGTCCTCAAAATCTGCGAAATGTCGGTCGGCCTGCAAGGAATGATGGAACCCCATCCTTTAGAACGTATTCATCGGGATCTCAGTGTTTACCTAAAGCAACCCGGACCGGATAGAACATTGAGCGCTATTGGCAAGACCTTTTCCAAAAATTATTCAGCCCATCCCCATAATGAATAACTCCTGTTTTAGCAATGCCTCATTTATAAACCGGGAGCGGCTTTCTGCCGATATGGGCGACCTGTTGGTTTTGGTGCCACACCCCGACGATGAAAGCTTGGGCTGTGGCGGTCTAATCGCCCTTCTGAAGGAATCTGGCAATTCTGTAACCGTACTATTCGTTACCAGTGGATCCGCATCGCATTCGTCCCGCACCCATCCACCCTCGGCGCTCTCAAAAATGAGGGAGCTAGAGGCCATCAGGGCATGTTCGGTTTTGGGGGTGAATCTCTCCGATATACATTTTTTAAGAGCTCCCGATTCAAAACTGGAGGAACTTACAAATTCTGAACTATTAGTATTAGTCGGGGAACTAATGAGAATATACGAAGAAGGTCATTTCTCGGCAATCGCGCTTCCGTGGCGCCGAGACCCACATCCCGATCACAGGGTTGTCAATATAATTGGAGAAATGTTCCTCAAAAATATCTCGGAAGAGTTGATTAAGTTAGAATATCCCATATGGTTATGGAAAAACGGGACAGAAAGTGATTGGCCATCAAATGGCGAGACTGTCCCATATAAACTGGATATTACCCCTGTTTTTGAAAAGAAATGGCGGGCGGTAAAAATGCACCGGACACAGCTTGGTGAAATTATTGATGATGACCCGAACGGTTTTGTACTTACCGAAGAACTTTTAGAGCCTTTCAATAACGGCACCGAGTATTTTTTCATTACACGAAAAGACTTGAAGACCTTGGACGGCAGCTATTTTGACAGGCTTTATGCACGGCAAGACGATCCGTGGAATTTCCGAAACAGTGAATACGAACTTCTCAAATACCAAAATTCCATAGAGTCCCTGGGAGGCCGACGTTTTGATTCGGGGCTCGAACTGGGATGCTCGATAGGAATACAGACCCGAATGCTTTCCGAAATCTGCAAAAATTTGACCGCTGTCGATATCAATGAAATCGCTATCCGCGAGGCGTATAAAACCTGTTCTGGTATTTCGAACATTAGCTTTAAAATAATGGACGTGGTTAGGGAGTTTCCAAAAGGGGAATTCGATTTAGTGACATTTTGCGAAATGGGGTATTACCTGGCCAAAAACAATCTTGCACAACTTTTTCTGGACATTTCCAATGCCCTCTTATCCGGCGGAACGCTTCTAATGGTACATTGGACGCCTTTTGTACCCGATTACCCGCTCAGCGGTGATGATGTACACGATAGTTTCTATGAATTCGCCACTACAACCGGCCTATTTAAGGAGATTACACGGGAACGTCGCGAGCACTATCGATTACAGGTCTGGCGCAAGGTTTAATTTGAAAGTAATAGATAATTTTCAAGTTCGCTGCAGGCGCGGCGAATTCCCATTTTGGGGTATCGTAAACGCCAACTCTCCAACATATCAAGAGTTTTTTCAAGTCTGTGCACCGTGGGCCGGTACGTTCCATATTTCTGCATAAGTTCCAATACCCGCTCCCTCTCGATACCACTACGACGTATTGCTGCCCAAATTGCATGTTGGTCACTATAGTCGATGTATTTTTTAACCAGTGCATATATACGGAATCTCTCTAAAATAGCATCAAGTCCCTCGACCTGGGGTTCCCTCCCGTCCTTCCCGTTCCAAGTACCAAGCTCCGCCCCAAAACCCCATGGAGCCCGAGGTTCGGTGCGTCCAGAGGTTGTCACAATGGTCATTGGACAGTGCCGTACCAGATGTCCGCCCCAAACTATCCTATCATAAAAATCGATATCCTCACAAAAACCGATAGGAGCCATACCCCCTATGCTCTCGTAAACATCGGCGCGTACCGCCATATTGGGCCCGGAATTATCGCCGTGACTTGGTAATGGGTCAGAACTTTCGGGAGATTTTGAATCCTTCAATACGATACAGAGTTCACTATAGCGGCTCTTCAGTTCCAATATCTCTTTGGCGAACGGCGAAATACCTTTAGTATCGATATGGATCCGCCCGCATATCAAACCGTAACCGCTACCTATGTATCCTAGAATATTGGCAAGCCAAAAGGGATGGGCGACACTATCCGCATCGGTCATCGCAATATATCCTTGACTATCGTATATCCTGGTTCCGGCAATTCGCATTAGAATGCGTCGTACCGCACCTACATTGTTGACTTCCTCACGGTTAGTTTCCAGAACTTTAAGATTCAGCTTCGGGAAACGACCTAAGGTTTGAAAACAAGTTTCACGGGTAGTATCGGTACAATTGTGACAAAGAACCAAAACCTCGAAATCATTCCTATCGATATAGTCATTAAAAACGGTTCGCTGGAGGGCAAGGGACTCGATACATTTGCCTATTACTTTCTCTTCGTTGTGTGCGGGGATTGTAATTATCACCTTCGGCATAACCACATTGGAACGAATATCTTGGGCCATATCATCGGCAATACCATCCAAAAGTAATTCATCGCTACGATCAAAATAATCTATACCATTTTGCCGGGAAATAATCTTGATCATACTATTCCTTAATTTATGCCTTTATCCAACTGGTCCCTGCTTCCAAATCAACTTTTCATTCTAAAATCGCAGAAGTTGCCCATTTTTAATCAAGGTGCCGTACGAAAGTTAATTAACTGTGCTATCGACATTGAACTGACTATCCGCATGTATGCTTTTTCGTTCCCGGTTCTTTCGGTACTCTGAAGGTTTGACCCCGTATTTTTGATAGAACATCTTGGAGAGATAGCTTTGACTCTGATAACCTACCATGGAAGAAATGTTCGAAAGGGTCTGGTCGGTATTGAGAAGTAGCGTACGTGCGCTTTCCAAACGCTTTTCCCTGATATATAGATTGACTGTTTTGCCCACCAGCTCCTTAAATCCTTGTTGAAGTTTATTGGCATTAAGTCCTACTTCAAAGGCAATCTCACCAATGGTCGGCAAATCTTCCAAGCGTTCCTCGATAATACGTATCGCTTTGAGCATTTGGTTCAGTTCAGATTTACGCAACATGGTCTTCTTCCCTTCGGATTTAATATCGTCTTGAAACTGGGTAATTTGAAGTACAAGTATTTCATAGGCGAGACTTTCTAGATGGAGTTTTTTCAACCAATCCCCCTTTGGATACCTATCCCAATTATCTATTATCCGGGATAGCCGAAGGCTATAGAACCCATCATGGTAGAAGGTTTTTTTCGCGGTAATGTCATTAAACATTTCCCGCCATTCTTTAACAATGCTGGTCGGTTCGCAGCTGATCTTTGTCTGGAATCTTCTTCTGTCCAATTCCAGACTACTATAAATGATTCGTTCCCCGGCTGAAAAATGGATACTATGCCCGTGAAAGGCTGAACTTGCAACAATCGCATTTTTATATTTCGAAATTTTATGCCATGTCGATTCGTCCATGAACTTATGACATATCTCACCTTCCATGGAGAACAGGAATTTCAAAGGATGCACCTTATCGACGGAATATTCGAAAGTAAGGTCCTCCTTAAACTTGCAGTCGTAACGGATAACGCCTAGCCCATCGTTGAAATCGGTTCCTGCAATGCTACCTTCACCATAACGCGCCGGAATTTCTACATGAAAGATTCCGCAGCTTTTTACATAATCGGTTCCCAGTTCACGGGCAATATCAGAAATTACGTTTTTTAGTGGTAAGGAACTCACAGTCAATCTTTTCATCTTCCAACGATTAATATTCGTTCCAATATCCTTTTTAAATGGGATGAAGGGGTAGCCCATTCGGTTTTAAATGTGACCCGATTGCGATAGTTGCTCTATTCGGAGGTATCGTGCTACATATTGGCCATATTAATAAATAATTTTCCCACAGAAACTATTGCAAATGAGACTGTTTAAAAATGCTGCCACTTTACCCAGGGGATATCTCGCCCTTTTCCTAATTATTGGCACATTGGTTTTAAAGGAACCGCTCGTCGTTTATATGATGCTAGCAATAATACTTCTGATACTATGTTCTTTAGAAGGGATGAAGCTCAAACTTTGGCTAGGGTTCCAAAGGCCTCCCAAGGTATTAGTTAACGGGGCACGGCCTATGGTTTCGGTGCATTTGGCCATCTGTAACGAGCCGCCGGCCATGGTTATATCTACGATAAGAGGAATTCTCGAACAGAATTACCCCCAGTTCGAGATCATTGTAATAGACAACAATACTGCAGGTAAGGAACTATGGGCCCCAGTTGAGGAATTTTGCCGTCCTTTGGCCAACGTGAGGTTCTTTCACCTTGCAAAATGGCCGTTCTATAAGTCCGGGGCGCTCAACTTTGCGCGGAAAGTTACGCACTGTTGCGCCGAGTATATATTTGTAGTGGATGCCGACTACCGTCTGACCGATGATGCCCTAGAAATGGCCGTATCAAATATCGAAGGCCCTTCTATAGCCTTGGTACAATTTCCACAGGCGTATGAATGTGAAGAGGCCCGCCATATTCCCATCATGGAGGAATTTGACCATTTTTTCGACTATTACTGTTTTAAGGCGGATACCTGTCATGGTGCCCTTGCTACCGGTACACTGAGCCTTATTCGAATAACCGCGCTCGATGGGGTCGGGGGATGGCCTATAAATTCCATTACTGAGGATGCCGAGCTCGGTTCTCGCCTACAGGTCGCCGGACACGATATAAAGTATGTACACCGCATCATCGGAAAAGGAATCGCACCCATACATCAGGAGGATTTTATAAAGCAGCGCAAACGTTGGATATTCGGGAATGTACAGACCCTCATGAATTATTCCATGCGGCCTTGGCACAATTTCGGGAAATGGGTCTCTGGGGTTTCGCAACTGACCGCTTGGACGAATATGTTGGGATTGCCCATTCTGATACTATTATGTTGTTTGTTCTTGAACCCATGGCTCGAAAGGGAAACGTTCATCGGCCTGTCCGGTCTTGCTTATACCGCTTACTGGATTTTTACAATGTCCAAGATTCTACAGCTGCAATTGGTCCGAAGTCGCCCGAGCGCGCATGCCTTACGCACCTTTCTAATCCATTTTTCAAGCCTTGATATAGGGGCTTTTCATTGGTGGCCGGTGCTTCTCGGAATGCGCCGACCGTTCGTACGGACAGATAAGTCCGGCTCCCGTTCCGGTTACGGGGTAAACGTGTTATATCCTTTCCTTCACCTATCCCTAGTTTTCTGTGCAATTAGCTCCGACTCTATTTTTATAGCCTTTAGCGCATTGGCGTTCACAGCATTTCACGTCATGGCGATGCGTTTGGATTATAAGTGCCGGACCGAAACGAATGCCCACATATCGTTGAATTTAAAATTACACTCATGAAAATTGCCGTTATTGCCCATTGCCTACATCCCATAAAGGAACCCTTCGAGGGCGGCCTTGAAATGGTCACTTTCCTTTTATGTCGTTCTTTGGTGGAGCGGGGACATGAGGTAGTTCTTTATGCCCATCGGGACTCTGATAAAATGTTCCGGATACGACCGATCTCTACAGACAGGCTTTACCCAAGTGGTCTGTTTTCCGAAATGGACGGTGTGGGACTAAATGCTACCGCCGTTCGAGAACTATTGGCCTATACGAGGGTAATGCAGGATATTTCCGAAAATAATTATGATATCGTACACAACCATTCCCTTCACTATATGCCGATACTGATGGGCAATTCGCTCCGAACACCTATGGTTACGTCTATTCACACGCCTACTTTTCCGTATCTACAACTTGGGGCGAATGGGGTCAAGGGGAACGAACATCAGACCTTCACCATGGTAAGCAAAAGTCTGGCCGAAACATGGAGGGGGGCTATTCCATCGGCCAAAGTGATATATAATGGTATCGACCTTTCTGATTGGGAACCGGTTTCAGAACCGACGCGGGATTATGTACTGTGGTGTGGTAGAATATGTCCAGAAAAAGGTACAGATTCAGCCATCAGGGCTGCAATGGCTGCGGGAACACCTATCAAATTGGTAGGCCCGGTAAGTAATCCTGACTATTTCGCTAATTATGTGGCACCCCTCTTGGACAATAAAGATGTGGAGTATTTAGGCCATAAGGTACAGAAAGAGTTGGAACCGCTGTTCGGGAATGCATCGGCGATGTTATTTACAAGTACTTGGGAAGAACCTTACGGGCTTACACTGGCCGAATCCTTAGCTTGTGGAACACCCGTTGTGGCTTTTGAAGGCGGTGCGACACGCGAGATACTGACCGATAGCACCGGAATTATAGTGCCAAAGTTGGATATCGATGCTATGGCCTCGGCCATCACTACCATACGGACTTTCGAGCGTTCCGCATGTAGACAGAGGGCAGAAACATTTTGTTCCCATGAACTGATGGTCGATAAATATATCAATATCTACCACAGCCTCATGAAGCAGAGCAAACGTAAAATTCAGGTTGCACCATGATAGGTTATTATGCCCATAGCCATGGCTCAGGCCACTGCAACTACGCAAACCTATTCGGAAAAATCTTCGGCGAATCCCTGACAGTTTTCACCGATAGGGGACACGCTTTCGATAGCGGCACCGAGGTTATCATGCTTGAAAACGAAGACCCCGATGGCACCGAATATGATCGCGATATTTTTCCCGAACCCCGGGCCTTACACTATGCCCCCGTGAACATTGCAAAAATAACAAGAAGGAATAAATCAATACTGGACAATATACTATCGAGAAACATTTCGCTTTTGATAATCGATGTCAGTGTAGAGATAGCCATGCTGGCCCGGGTCAGTTCGATACCGTATGCCTATGTCAGGTTACAGGGCGATCGGAATGATATTGCGCATTTGAACGCCTTTGAGGGGGCAAGCTTTTTATTGGCCTATTTTCCGAGGGAAATGGAATCCGAAAACACCGCATCATGGATTGTTGACAAGACCATTTATCTCGGATTCTTGTCCAAATTTATGTTTGGAAAGGGTATTACAAAGAGGCCTCAGGAATTCGGACCGATAAAAAATCCCGTACTACTCTACCTTACCGGTTTCGGTGGATCCAGTCCTTTGAACTTCAAGAGTTTTGTAGACGACTACGATATTTATGCCATCGGCCCCGGACATATGGGTCAAAAAAACTCTGGTGCCCTTCAGATAGGTGTAGTAGAGAATACCAGACGGTTTCTGGAACATGCCGATGTGGTGGTGGCCGCCTGTGGTTCGAACACGACCTCCGAGATACTCAGCCTTGGTAAAAGGTTTGTTGCGGTACCGGAGAAAAGACAGTATAGGGAGCAGGAACGGATGGCCGAAAATCTCGATAGACTCGGTTGGGCGATTGACTACTCCAGATTTCGGAATCTGAACGAAGCTGTCACGGCCATAAACATGGCGGGGAGGGAAGAACTACCCAATTTTTCACTTACTGACTTAAAACAATTCAAGGTGAAAATGAGTATACTGGGCTTTAGGGCGGACAGGTACGCCATTGAAAACAATAATAATATTGCCGAACCCCAGAATATCTTACATAATTAGCGCACAAAATTCAAAATAAACACATGATTCCATATAGCGTTATTATTACACACTATAATAGGGAAAGTAACCTGAATAATACCCTGAAAGGCCTCGGCTTTCAGACCGTTACGCCTTCAGAGGTTATTGTCGTAGATATGGGCAATGGCCTAACATTGGAGAACGCTTATCCGTTCGAAATTACCATAGTCGATTTTTTTTCGTCATGGAAGTTTATGCCACTGGCCGCGGCTCGTAATCTGGGTGCCGAACATTGTCGGACGGAACAAATCGTTTTCCTTGATGTCGATTGTATACCTGAGAAAGATTTCTGCGAAAAAATGGTAAGCGCCAGCATATCTGAAACTGGACTGATCATGGGAACTCCAAGATATATGTTGGGACAAATTGAAATAGGGACGGAGATTGAAGAATGCCTCGACAATAGTATTTTCCATCCGTCCAGACCCCTGGTAAATGGCATTATGAAGGAGGATTGTTACGAGATGTTCTGGAGCCTCTGTTTTTCCATATCGAAGGAACTTTTCGAACATATTGGAGGGTTCGATGATTGCTTTAAAGGATATGGGGCGGAGGACACCGATTTCGCCCTTGAGGCTAAAAAGGCGGGAATCCCGTTCTACATTTCAGATGCCGTAGTATACCACCAGCAGCACCCCGTTTACATCCCGCCGCTGAACCATCTCGAACCTATTGTAAAAAATTGCAACTTCTTCTTTTCGAAATGGGGGTATTGGCCCATGGCGGACTGTCTCACCGAATTTGTGGGCATGGGCTATATTCAATGGGATGTGGAAACTAACGCCCCCATAACGATCATACGAAAACCAAGCGATGACGAAGTAAAGAAGCGTCTGGTTAAGAATGCGCCCTACAGATAAACTTCCGGAACTTTTAAATACATTAACTTTTTAGCGCATGCATCATATCTTCCATTTCAACAGTTGCGTAAGAAGATGAGTAGTCGGAAACCGCATACGGCAAAATCAGACTGCCGTTATGAATTATCGATCCACCCGAATACACTACGTTGGGGACATATCCATCGCGCTCTACTTCCAACGGTGATAACAAAGGTTCCGAGAGTCGGCCGATTTGTTTGGTGGGGTCGTCAAGATCGAATAATGACGCTCCGATACAAGACCGCCGCAAGAGTATGGATATTTAAAATCCGATGGGCAGAAACTGGCTGCAAACGTGCGTCACGTTGTGGGAATTCATATATCCGTAATTATTATGACCGGTATATGTGGCAAACGGAGCTTTTCCAAAATGTCCAGTTTCGATTTTGCTATGACCGTAGCGGTAGGCTCCATAAGTGCTACAACAGTACTGTCGCAATCAGTGAGAATGTTACAGGGTATAACCGGGTTGGTGGCGGTATATCTATTGCAAATTGGGGCCGCCCTGGCCCGATGGAACAAGATAATACGTCGAATTATGGACAATTCACCGCTGTTGCTTATGGATGGTTCGACCGTTATTGAAGATAACCTCCGGAAGGCAAGAGTAACCCGGGGAGACCTTCGCTCAAAATTGCGGGAAGCGAACATCACAAGGCTGTCTCAAGTAAAAGCAGTCGTGTTCGAGACCACAGGAGATATTTCTGTCCTTCACGAGAGCGGTGACGGAACTTTGGATCTTTGGTTGATGCAGGATGTTGAAAGGGATTAAAATGATTTGACCTCCATTTATTCTGGAGGCTAAATTCTTCAGTTCAGTATCGGAAAGTAAACATTAAACTCTGCCCCTCCATTGGGCTCTCCGGAAGCTGTCACGAACCCATTGTGGTTGTCGGCAATTTTGTTCACGATAGCAAGACCTACACCCGTGCCCATGTACTTTTCCCGACCATGAAGACGCTGGAACACCTCAAATATTTTTTCTGAATAGTCGTGCTCGAATCCTATACCATTGTCCGATACCGTAATATTTATATAGTTTTTGCCATCAACCGCCCTGTTGTCCGCAATATTCAAGGATGGGACAGGTCTTGCCGATATATCAATAATAGGAGCTTTATCATCACTGGAGTACTTCAAGGAATTAGAAATCAGGTTGTACATCAGCTGCCTGAACTGGAAATGCACAACATCAACTTTACACGAACTTTTTAAATTTAACGTAGCGTTCTTTGCGTCAATTTCTTGCGCAAGGTCGCACTTTACCTCATCTAAGATCGAATCGAGTTCTATTTTCTCAAACTTCCGCTCCTCCATGTTCAGGCGGGAATAGGCCAAAAGGTCATTAATAAGTACCTGCATCCGATTGGCGGCCGATTGCATCCTTTCGAATTTTTCCTTTCCGTTTTCTGAAAGACGTTCATATTCTCGCGAGAGCAATATGGAACAGAAGGTCTGTATCTTTCTTAGCGGTTCTTGAAGGTCGTGGCTGGAAATATAGGCGAACGATTGAAGCTCCTTGTTCGACTTTTCCAGTTGGCTATTGGATTCGGCCAATTCTCTGGTGCGCATCTCCACCTCTGATCTTAACTGCTCGGAGAAGGTCTTCTGTTGGTGCACGTTCATACCTGTTCCGATGAAACCGGCAAGCGCTTCGCCCTCGAACCTCGGAACACCCTTTACGGTAAACCATTCGTAAATTCCAGTTTCCGCCTTGCGGACGCGGTAATCCACCGAAAAGCCACTACGGTTTTCCGCAGCTTTCGAAAACCCATCGGAAACAATCTTCAGGTCTTCTGGATGGACAATATCCTGCCATACTTGCCCCGTAAAGTCCGAAATGCTATCAATCCCGATATAATCCAGCAGGTCGCGGTTGGCATATTCGACGTTCACCTTCGCGTCGGTCATCCAGACCCACATCGGTGATTGGTCCGCAAGCTCGCGGAATCGTTGTTCGCTCTCGGTAAGCCGCTCATTAGCCTTTACTGCGTCAGTAGTCTCCGTACAAACCGTTAGCACCCCGGTCGGATGGCCAGATCCATTCCTTATAGGACTATAGCAGAATGTCCAATAGATATCCTCTATCTGTCCGTTCCGGAAAAATGGAAGCAATAGATTCTCGTTCCATATGGGTTTGCCTTGCCCTAATACCTGTTGAATCATAGGGCCTATATCGTCCCATATTTCGGGCCAGGATTCTTGTGCGCCCTTTCCCAATATAGATGGATGTTTGCCGTTGTTGCCAAGGCTCGGACGATACGCATCATTATAGAAGCAGATATGTTCGTCACCCCAGAAAAGGAACATGGGGAACAACGAGTTCAAAAGAATGTCAAGGGTAGCACGCAGGCTCTGTGGCCAGTTTTGGGGCGGACCCAGTGGAGTTTCTTTCCAATTTTTCTTTCGCAGGAGCGTGGCCATTTCCCCGTCTCCTTCAAGAAAGTAGAGGTTATCATTGTCTATCATATGGATTATCAGGAATATATTACGAAATCCTGTTTCGCAATCGGGCCCTTCCCGTTACGTTCCAGAGATTCGATGGCCATCAATATGGCCTGTTTCAATTTCTCGTAGCTACCGGGCTTACGGATGTAGTAGTCCGCGCCCTCTTCATGAAGCCTTTCCGCCGTGCCCGGGTCGAACGAGGTTGAATAAATAACGATTCTCAAATCTTTTAGATTATTCTCGGCGCGTATCCGTAAGAGGCATTCCCTACCGGACATTAGTGGCATGTTCAGGTCGAGGAATACAATATCGGGAATGACCTTGCCATTCGTAAGTCGTTGCAGTGCCTCAGGTCCGCTTGCCGCATACTCGAAACTGGTCCCTATGTCCAGATCTTCCAAGGCCTCTTCGAAGAACATATGATCGTCCTCATCATCGTCCACTAAAAGAATATGTATCATTTCGGTTCTTATAAATGAATCATGGGGATAAATATAAAACCTTTTTGAAAAATAAGACGCATTTTTTAAGTCCTACGAGATAGTTTCTTCGAAGAAGGAAATTTTTGAGCCACAACGCGTCCTTTCATTAAACTTATGGGCTTAAATCGATAGCGATAACATCAATCGCAGGTGTGTCATCTTTTGCGGCACCGATACTATAAATTTACATTTATAAGTAAGAAGGTCAAGGAAAAGTCGTTGATAGAATATTGAATTGTTATCACTAGTATTTAAAAAAGGACATTGAACACCTTTTATTCTGTTTTGTATCCAACATGTGCAACATTTTTAAAATAAAATTATGATTGTCAATCCTCATAAAGAAGGTTGGGCTATAATCTCACAGTACACCCACGGTCTTTTAGCCGGTAAAATCGCCATGCAATTAAAGGCTACCTTAAGACCTGATTATTGGGAGGATCTACTGACTGCCATCATAGAACATGACGACCATATGTTAGATTTCGGGGAAAAGAACTATCTTACCGATGCTGGTGCTCCGATGGATTTTACGCTTGACAAACGCTCAGATGACGACGCGCTCGAACACGCGGAACGTGTTTACCGAAGTGCGCAGCAAAAATCCCAGATGGTCGCTTTACTTATCGGCCGACATCTTGAGTTCCTATACCATGATAAGACAGAAGAACATCTGGGTTTCCGAAAATTTTTCAAGTCCGTTATGCAACAACGTAAAATTCAATTACGGCTTTATAAATGGAACAAAACTACTCTGGAGCGTAGCTATTCGCTTATGCGATTCTGCGATCGCTGCTCCCTTATCCTTTGTCAGGATTTGGTTCCGGCCGCCAAAAGAAAACTGGAAATCAATACCTCCATTACGGATAAGACCTATTTTATTTCGGGAACGGATAATGGAATCCGAATAGCCCCCTGGCCTTTTGCATCCGATGAAATCCAGTTGTATTTTGAGCTTCGGAGACTTAAAAAATTGTCCTTCGCTTCAAATGACGAATTGAAAAAGCTTTTGGAGGATACCGTGCCCGACCTGAAGGAGGTTCGTTTGACCAAGTAGGTCATTGGTTTTCCTCGCCCTGTGAATCCAGTTTTCTTTATTTTTTAATCCGTAAACACTACTATACTTATGAAACTTTCCAACTATACCCATCGTACAATTCTTGGCGGCGTTCTCGCATTGGGGATTATTGGTCTCGGCACTTACATGTTAGGACATTTGAGCGGGTATGAGGCCAAAGAGCTTATTAAGGTTAGCATCGGTGGCCTAAACACGCTTTGTAACACCATTGTACTGGCCTCCGCGACTATACTGGCCCTTATGCTTACCCTATTGGGCGTAAGCTCCGGAACCTCTTCTAGACTAAAGAAAGACCATTACAACAATATAATGCTGATAGCGAAATTAGATACGGTAATATTCGTTATTGCTCTTTTGTCCTTCCTCTTGTTCAACTTACCGGTAACCGAGAGCGAAAATATTCCCGCAAACTGGTTCGACATAATTTATTACATCACCCTTGGGGTTAGCACCATACTAAGTTCCGCACTGATAATCGTTGTGCTGATGCTTTATAGTACAATAGTGAATATCATTAAAATTGTGGGACTGGGGATGGAAGATCACCCGTTGGTTACTTCCGAAGACGAGGAGGTAGATGATTGAGAAGATTGGGAGTGACATAACCTATAACTTTATTGTATAGAAATTGGTAGAATTGCATTTGTCCTACATCCGTACGGTCATCGTTTTATAATTACAGTATGCAAACCATAGCGCTAAATTGAATATGTGGTAGTACGAATTTTCTCAATCCGTACCAGGATTACTTCAGTACTATTCAGACCTTAAATAAAATATTTGATGAAATCAATTACGTTTATCTATCCAAATTTGAGAACCATCTTCGTTCCCGTGGTGGCACGGATGGTGGTATGAGTGTACGGATGAGATCTATTCGAAGGGTGTTCAATGTTGCTATCGCAAGGGATAGGATTTCATCCGAGATTTATCCTTTCCACAAATACAAGATTTCCAAACTAAAAAGCAGGACGAACAAAAGAGCTTTAGACATATCCGAAGTAAACAGAATCTTCGATATGGATATGACCGACCATCCCCATCTTGTGGATAGCCGCAATTACTTCCTTTTCAGCTTTTACACCCGTGGAATGAACATTGCGGATATGTTGAAGTTAAAATGGGAAGATGTTAAGTCGGATACGATTTTATACACTCGTTCCTAAACCAAAGGCAATTTTAATATCAAGATTCTTCCTCCTGTGCAGGATATCTTGAATCACTTCAAGGCCAATTCAATCGGCATCGAATACGTGTTCCCCATTCTTCTAAATGATGGGATGACCCCCATCCAAATAGAATACCGGAAAGCTAAAACTTTGACAAAATGCAATCGGGATTTAAAAGAAATAGCAGGCATATGTAAAATAGATAAACCGATTACCAGCTACATGGCAAGGCATAGCTTCGCTAATTGCTTAAAACAAAAAGGGGTGGCTACCGATGTTATCAGCGAATCAATGGGACATCAGAATTTGGCGGTAACACAAGCCTATTTGAAAAATTTAGATAGTTCCATCTTGGACCAGGCGAATGCTCTTTTGGTGTTTTAATAATTTCCCTGAACGAAGCCGATTGTTTTTTAAATTAATACCCCTGTTCGTAAATTTTATCTTTAATTTTACACGACAGCATAATTTTCGTGCAACGTATTAGCATAATTATGGTAAAGCACTGTAACAGAATTACTGTTTGCATGCTAAAACAATTTGAACATTTTGTGCAATGCGAAATTAAAAAGGATGTAAAAGTATGGCAACTCCAAGGGAAAAATTGGCATCATCACTAAAAGCACTCGCAGAACTACAGACCGAGGATGGACTCATTGCCATAAAAACAGCTCATCTCTCTAGAACCCATAGGGAACGTCTAATCAAAAATGGCTTTTTAAAGGAAGTAACCCGAGGATGGTACATTGCTACAAATCCGACAGAAAACAAAGGAGATAGTACTTCATGGTATACGAATTATTGGTCGTTCTGCGCTCAATATTTAAACGAGAAGTATGGGAAGGATTACTGCTTGTCGGCCGAACAATCGATTTTGATCCATTCAGGCAATCATTCCATTCCCCGACAACTTATTGTCCGTTCTCCCAAAACGTCCAATACCAATATCGATTTTATTTACAACACCTCGTTATTGGCTATGGATTCACCTTTACCCCGGATTGCAGAAGTAGCTGTAAAAAATGAAATCCGCATGTTGACTTTGCCCTCGGCCCTTATACACTGTTCGCCAACCATGTTTAAAAAGAATCCTACCGACATTAAAGCCGCATTCACAATGATTGCCGAACCGTCTGAACTTTTAAGGCAGCTATTGGATGGATCCCATACAGTTATCGCAGGAAGGTTGGCAGGGGCTTTCCGAAATATAGGACAAGACCGGATAGCCGATGAAATTGTAGAGACCATGAAATCGGCAGATTTTAATATTCGTGAAAACGACCCCTTCCAAAACCGCCCTTCCAAAAAATTACTTCGGGAAAGCTCACCCTATGCGAATAGGATCAGATTGACGTGGCAAAATTTTAGGGATACCGTAATTAAATATTTTCCCGAAAGTCCGGGTATCCCGAAAAACAAAGAGGCTTATTTAAAGTCCATAGATGATCTTTATGTAACCGATGCCTACCATTCACTGTCCATCGAGCGATATGTAGTTTCCGTAGCACTCATCGAAAAGGTAAGAAGCGGTGAATGGGACCTCAAAGAAAACGAGGAAGACAAAAAACATCGGGACGCTATGGCTGCAAGAGGCTACTGGCAGGCTTCACAGGCGGTCAAGGAAACGATAGTCAGAATATTAAACGAAGCCAATTCGGGGAAAGCTGCAGATCAAGACCATTCGATTTGGTACAGGGAACTATTCGCACCTAGTGTTACCGCAGGCTTGTTGAAACCATCCGATCTTGCCGGTTACCGGGCAGGCCTGGTCTATATCTCAAATTCAAAACATGTGCCTTTGAACAAGGATGCCGTTCGTGATGTGATGCCCGTTTTGTTCGAACTTTTGGAAAACGAGGAAAATGCCGGGGTACGCGTAGTTTTGGGACATTTTATTTTCGTTTATATTCATCCCTATATGGACGGGAATGGAAGAATGGGAAGGTTTCTTATGAACGTAATGTTGGCTTCCGGTGGCTTTCCATGGACGGTAATTCCCGTGGAAGAACGGAACACATATATGAACGCTTTGGAAAAGGCCAGTACAGAAATGAACATAGAGCCACTTGCAAAATTCATCGCCGAACTGGTACGCAAAAGCCTGCAGGGAAATCCGTCCGCAGGTCTGCACGACAAAGACAACCTTTAGATAACTCATTTTTTCTTCCTTCCCCCTAACCACAAAAAGTGCCCGTTAGGGCACCAATGCCAATCTACCTAACCCATTAATTAAAGATTACATCGAAAGCCCCTTACTTTTGTACTTTGAATAATCGGTAAGTTCGTCCTTGAAACCGTTGAATACGGGTTCCTCTTTTGGGTTCTTGCTTCCCAACAGGTTGTTTATGGCGTATATTCCCCGTCTTAGGAGACGCGCCTGTTTGGCATTTACAAGTTTCCTCGAAACGGTAAGCAGGGTTTCCCTCAACCGTTCTCCAAATGGAATTCCAGTATTTCCGAGGGAGGTTCGGTCTGGCCCCTTCCAGTTCCAATAGGTAGGCAGCCTTTTTATACTGCCCCCTTTCGATCAGGTAGGACGACCATAGGTTTTTTAAATGATCCTGTCCCTTGTTTTTAATGCTGTGCAATACATTGGGCTGATTTTCCAAGACGTTGTGAAGGTCGTTCGAGGAAAAAAGATAGGCCTGTAGTTTTGGTGCAAGCGCCACGCCTACAGGATATTTGGAGTAGATGGAACATATATGAATGTTTTCTTTCGATTTTTTAAAATAAAACCCTTTTGCATTGAAAAACCGGATAGTCCTCGGGGGATTTTTCAAAACGCCGGTGCAGATGTTCCGCATTTTTCATATAGGCTTTTAGGACCAAGGCTTCGAACCTTATCCGATATTTCTTTGCCATCGCATCGTAAAGGTTGGGGAACATCAATGGCAGGAAGATAGCGGTCGGGCCTGGGCCAATTTCCTTTTCGGTCCTGTGGTTCAACAGTCCGTCCAGTATTTTTTCGTTCTCCAATCCCTGCCCCATCGAGCGTTGCGAAGAACTCCTCGGCGTGTACCTCTATTTCGTAAAGGTCGTTGTGGTTTCCCGAAACCGGCTCGGACATGGCCAATGGCAGAATATCGACACTACTTTCCTTTCTAGGTCTTCGGAAAGCTTTTCAAACGCTACTAGTGTAATCTCGATATGAATATCGATACGGTCTAATAATGTGCCCGATTTTGCCCAAGTACCACTGCATTTCGGCGGGAGATGAAGTTACAGGGATATCAGAGCCCTTAAAATACCCTTCGGGACTTGGGTTCCTACTGGCGACCAGCATAAACCAATTTTCTGTCCGTTTTCTTTCCTCATCATATTTAATCATTGATGACTTGAGATGGATTTTGCGTTCTTTCACGCTATACATGCCGACGGAATATGTAAAAAAATATGACGGATATCACTTCACTAATATAATAGTGCCAGACCAAACGTGTTCTGTCCGTTGGGTTTCGTTTTTGACAAAACTATCTGTGGTTAATTCTCCGGTAGCACCATCAAATGGGCCGCTACCACCTACAATAGCAATGGTATCGTGAAACTCAAGGTCATAACCTTCCCTGTCGCTTGGAAGTACTTGGCCAGATCCTTCGAAATAGAGTTCATTTCCATCAGCGGCGACAAAACTCCCTACAGCATTGTCATATTCAAATGTAGTGGGGTCTACACAAAAAGTCATTATGGTAGTAAAATCGCCCAGCATGGTGGCAGAACCTCCGCCTTCTTGGGTATTCAAGAAACTCTTCGGAGCGGTACATCCCGCATCTTCAACAAAACTGGCTAAAACCGTGAAAAAATTGGCTTCAAAATCAAGTGTTTCTATAGGCGAATCGTCATCTTCACAGGCGGAAACAAAACATATAAGTAATAGCGTAGCAAGTAAATTAATATTGAAAGTTTTCATAATGTTAAGAATTAAAAGGCCGAAACACGACCTGGTTGAACATTCGTTTAAGGATTTTATCGC
>RCMY010000870.1_pt1 | contig 29007 bp, 26 predicted proteins | sample 2041341 | NCBI WGS metagenome assembly RCMY01 (sample SAMN09708234, study PRJNA481090) | Marine sediment metagenome, whole genome shotgun sequencing project.
TTAATCAAGAATCAATTATTCAAAATAGTCCTATTAGCTATTTACTGTATTCTATCTTACTTCTATCCTCAGCTAGTTTGGGGATTGTGCCTTCTTATTCTAGATATACAAAATCCCCTTGGATTAGCGTTTACTTTGGTTACACTTATCTATCTTAGTCCCATGCCAATGCTCTTTATTCAAGCATTAGCAATTATTCTTGTCTACGCATATTCGACTTTATCAAAGAATTATATACAATTGCTTGATGAACATACATCCCTTAATAACGAGCTTCAATCCCAAGGAATCCACGAGAATAAACTTCGCCAAGAACTCATACACAACCAAGCAATTGAACTTGAGATGTCGGTACTTGATGAAAGAAATCGCATCGCTCGAGACATTCATGACAATGTTGGTCACTTGCTTAGCAGTTCCTTACTACAGGTTGGTGCATTGCAATCACTCAATTCTAACGAAGCATTAGACCCCTTGTTCACAACCCTAAAAGATACATTGGATGACGGAATGAACTCAATTCGAACTAGTGTTCATGCACTCTATAAAGATTCATATGACCTTGATCGAGAAATATCCCAGATACTCGCCACTTATACTAACTTAGACTTTGACTACATGTATCAATTACATTCCAACATACCTACACAGGTTCAATCAACATTGATTTACTGTATTAAAGAAGCTCTCACCAATACAATTAAACACAGTAACGCTACTTCTGTTTATCTTAAACTTACTGAATCAGAACATCATATTTATTGTGTTATTCATGATAATGGTTCAATCAGCAAGCCTTCACCAAATCCTGGAATTGGACTGGCTAGCATTGAAAAGAGGGTTCGCAATCACAAAGGAATCCTTAATATCCAAACACAGAATGGCTATAGACTGTATCTAAGCATACCAAAGGAGTAATCTATGAAACTGATACTTATTGACGATGACCCAATCGTAAGTGCATCATTAAAAACAATTCTAGAAGTGAATTCTGATATAAAGGTGCTTGAGATAGGTTCTGATGGCAATCAAGCACTTGAACTCTACATGAGACACAGTCCCGATATTATACTTATGGATATCCGTATGAAAGAGACAAATGGTATCGAAGCTGGAAAGAAAATTATGGCTTACGATGCCGATGCACGCATTGTATATCTTACTACGTTTCTTGATGATGAATATGTGGATGAAGCATTGAATCTCGGGGCTAAGGGATATCTATTGAAGCAAGACTTTGCGAATATTGTACCAGCATTAAATAGTATTATGGCTAATCAGATTGTCTTTGGTGAAGGGGTTATGAATAGACTTCAACCACGTCATCAGCGCTTTAAGCATAATGACTTAAGCGACAAAGAACATCAATTAATTGAACTTGTAGCCAAAGGACTCAATAATAAAGAAATTGCTGAAGTCGTTGCATACAGTGAGGGAACTGTTCGTAATCAAATCAGTGCATTACTAGAGAAGCTTGAAGTGAGAGATCGCACACAACTTGCGATATTCTATTATCAAAATCTAAAAAAATAAGACTTCCTGGAGGAAGTCTTTATAGTTCATTAGCATCAAAAGGTAACCCACCGCTAATATATTAAATGGCACTTGATTTAAGGCAGCCCACTCCTAGTATATAAAATGGCACTTGATTTCAGGTAGCCCACTCCTAGTATATTAAATGGCACTTGATTTCAGGCAGCCCACACCTAACATTTTATGAAAACATTATACCATTATTTGAAGAAAACTTAAACACAAATATAATTAAAAAAAATAGCGAGACTGTATATTCGTTATAGCCCCTTTATAGTTCGTTAGTATCAATACGTGCTTTTAGATTCTCTATGTTCTCAATTATTTTATCAATTGTCAGCTCAAAGAATTCTTTACCCTTTCCTGTTGGATCTTCCAAGCCCCAATCTTCACGATGACGGCATGGTATACTTGGGCAGACATCATAGCACCCCATAGTAATCACGATATCGATCTCTGGTAATGCATCCAATAACTTAGGTTTTTGACTTAAAGTCATGTCAACCCCAATTCGTTCAATAATGTATTGAACAGCATCTTCATTGATGCTTTTTTTTAGTTCTGAGCCAGCTGAATACGCATTAAACGATTCAGAAGCAAACTTCTTAGCTAAGGCCTCAGCCATTTGACTTCGACACGAATTGTGCACACAGATAAACGCTACATTTGGTTTCATAATACGCTCCATTTTACTATTCCTATTTTACTCAATTTTGAATTTTTAATCAATAAGTATTGCACATCCGTATATACTGTGTATATAATATATATACAGTAGGTGATAACTTATGAATATAAAGATACGTAACAGCGTTGATAAACCAATCTACGAGCAAATTGCAGAAGCAATTAAGGACAATATAGTCCAAAACTTATTGCAAGCTGGGGAGCCACTTCCATCAATACGCTTACTCGCTAAAGATTTATCTGTAAGTGTTATTACAACGAAGCGTGCTTATGAAGAACTTGAACGTGATGGGTTTATTGAAACAGTGCCAGGAAAAGGTAGTTTTGTGAAGCAACAAGACCCAAATTTTCATCGTGAAAATTATCTAAGTCAAATTCAAAACCATCTTGAAGAAATTCTCGTACTCGCTCAGGCTGCAAATATTTCTAAAGAAGAAATAATAGAACGCTATTCAATTTTAGAAGAGGATGGTAATTAGTATGATTCTACACAACATCAAACGTTCGTTTTATGAAAACTATATTGTTAATTACGCTCTTTTGTTGGTTAGGTATCTTGTCGCAATTCTCTTGCTTATTGGACTAGAGGTCCCCGCATATTTCATAGGATACTCAATCGCCAATATTAATGACCTAAGAAATTCACTAGCAATCAATAAGAGTACTGTTATGTATCAATCATTTCCTGATTCATTTATCGGTAAAATCATACGATATTGTGTAACTCTTACTATTGATGGCATTGTCTTCTACTTTATTTATATTCTATTTAGTAGACAACCCTTCTCACTTCCAGTTTACCTTATGATACTCTTTCTTTCTCAGTACATTACAGTCTATCAAAAAATCAAATACCGTCCTACGTATTGGGAAATTAATTTTGTAATGAATCTTGTAGCAGGAATTGGATTATTTATCTTATTCATTGATTCTTCAAACAATATGTTTCACAGTTTCACTCCGTTCCATGGTTTCGTAATTGTGTTTACACTCTTAAAAACGTTGCAACTATTAGTCTTTAGCACGACTCCTTACTTATTCAATAGAAAAATAACAGAAAGGATCCAATATGAAGAATTCATTAAACATCAATAAGCTTAACTTTAGCTTTGGAGCCTTCAATATAGGTCCACTAACTCTCTCAATGGAGCCAGGAACTGTTTGTCTTTTGATAGGTCCTAATGGAAGCGGGAAATCGAGTATCGTGAATGTACTTGTCGAGTCCTACAACAATCCTAATGTTGATATCACATTTGATGATAAGAAGGATTTTCGAGAAGATATCGGCTTTATTCCTGATAGCTTTCCATTTGAGATGAACTACACTCCCAAAATGATTGCATTACTTCTTTCGACTATCTATAAAAATTGGGATTGGACTACTTATCAAAAGCTGTTAGATCGATTTGAGATTAATCCCAAGCAGAAATTCAAAAAAATGAGTGTTGGGAAGCTTCAAAGATTCCAAGTCGCTATTGCCCTTTCTCATCAAGCAAAACTCTTAGTTTTTGACGAAGCAACGGAAGGCATTGATCCTGCAACACGTTATGATATAATGCAGATTCTTAATGATTACCTTTACAAATTCCATGCATCTGCCATCATCTCAACGCACAACGTACAAGAACTGGGTAATCGTGTTGATTATGTCATCTACTTACAACAAGGGATACCACTGATTGCGACCGACATCGAAACCTTTTATGATGAAGCAAGCACACTGTTAGAAAAAAGGGACATTGATGGCAAGGTTCATTCTATCCATGATTTTGTGGAGAAAATGCAAGGTAGGAGGATACACAATGATTAAGTTTAAAGACGTAATCAAGAAACGAGATACAATGACTGTTGGACCTATCAATGCTTCAATACCAAGTGGATCACTTACACTTATTGCAGGTAAAAACAGTAAAGGTAAATCGACCATGCTCAAGCTTTTATCAGGAATAATTGAAATGGACTCAGGAAGTATCATCATTAACGACCAAGACCACTTCACATTTCTACAGAATGAAGGACTAAATTACATGCCTGATCAATTCCCTTACTTTGAAAAAAGAAATGCGCCTTATATGTTTTCAAACTGGATGAAAGATGTTTATCCATATTACGACAAAAATCTATTTAGAGAGTACGCAAAAAGATTTGGAGTTGCTCTTAATAAGCCAATCATTGAAATGTCGAAAGGCGAGAAAAAGAGAACGCTCTTAGCTTTAACATTCGCCAATACTGAAAACCTCATTTTACTTGATGAACCCAGCTTAAACTTAGATTCAAATTATAGAACCATCCTAAGAGAAGTTGTCCAAGAGAAGCTTCTCGATGAAACGAATACTATTGTTATCGCAAGTAATAATGTAGAAGACTTTGATACCTTAGCAGATTATCTTGTCTATTTAAAGGATGGAAAAGTGTATTTTGAAGGCTATACTGAAGACATACTTGATCGTTATATGTTGTGGAGTGGTACCAAGGAAACACTTCCAGAACAAACCTTAAATACCTGGGAAACAGACTACACAACACAAGCGATTATTGATAAAACCCTTTATCCAAAACTTGAACTTGAACGCTTATCACTGGCAGATCTTCTTCACAATATAGAAAGGATGAAGCGCTATGAGTCCATATTTTAAAGAAAATCACCCTTTACTTATTTTTGGAAGTGGCATATTTAGCCTTTTCTTGAGTTCAATTGTCAGCAGTAATTTCTTTAAAGCGCTTTTTAGCTGGGGTATCATTGCTCAAGCAACTGTTTTTCTAATCTGTGTCATAACTGCAGGTACACAGGTTGGATTGTTCCTAACACGAGGAACACTTGTGCAATTACTTACTCGTGGATATAGTAAGAAAATGGTGTTACGTGAACTTACGGTTTTTTACAGAAAAATATTCGCAGCAATCGCAATACCGAACATTATATTCTCGCTTGTAGACCTTCTAAGCATGAAGCATGCACTCGATATTGTGACCATTATCTCTATACTTATATTACTAATGGTTTATATTTTATCAATCCAAGTATTTCTCAATACAGTACTAAACAACATTAACAACAGTGAGAAGAATCGAAGTGCTCCTTCAGCAATTATCTCTCTAATCATTTATTTCTCAGTAATGCTATTTGGAGAGTTTCTAAAACAAAACGATCTCATGAATCTCTTTTTCATACTATTCTTAATTGGGGTTCTGTTACTTATCCTTAATAACCTCTTCCGTACCGGACCTAAAGCTCGTACGAGTTTCCTAAATGATGATATTGCATAATAAAGACTGCTCTCGCAGTCTTTTATTTAGTCTATATTTTTACCGTTTGATGCAATTAAATCTTTATACCAGAAGAATGACTTCTTACGTTTACGATCAAGGGTTCCATTTCCATCATTATCTTTATCTACATAGATAAAGCCATAACGTTTTTTCATTTCCCCAGTACCAGCAGATACAAGATCAATAGGACCCCATGTTGTATAACCTATCAAATCTACACCATCTTCTACAGCATCATTCATAGCAACAACATGTTTTCTGATGTAATCAATACGATAGTCATCATTGATGCTTCCATCTTCTTCAATCACATCATCTGCACCAAATCCGTTTTCTACAACCATGAGTGGAATGTGGTAGCGATCATACAATTTATTTAATGTATAACGAAGTCCAACAGGATCAATTTGCCATCCCCAATCACTTGTCTCAAGATAAGGATTCTTTTGACCACCCATCAGATTACCCATCGTTAGTTCTGTTCCTTGAGTAACACTGAGACAGTTTGTCATATAGTACGAGAATGTGTAGAAGTCTATGGTTCCTTCTTTAAGAATTTCCATATCTCCTTCTTCAATCTTTAACTCTAGACCAATCTCTTTCATATACTTCTTCGCAAAGTATGGATACTCACCAAATACTTGAACATCACCACAAAGGTTATTGATAATATTATCATCGTGTTGAGTTTTCAATACATCCTCTGGTTTAGGCGTTAGTGGATAGAACGTAAGATATGCAATCATATTTCCTATCTTAAACTCTGGATTAATCTTATGCCCTTCAATGACTGTACGAGCACTTGCAATGAATACATGATGAAGTGCCTGCATTCTTTCTTTTGGATTATCGATTGCTTCTTTATGATTTTGTGTTCCTTCATCAAGCATCCCTAATACACTTAATGAACCATGAGGCATCATACCAAAGTTAATTTCATTGAATGTTAACCAGTATTTAACTTTATCTTTGTAGCGTTCCATGACAGTTGTAGTGTAACGTACAAATAAATCAATAACACGACGATCAGAGAAACCGTTATACTTTTTAACAATTCCCATTGGAACTTCAAAGTGACTTAAAGTAACTAGAGGTTCGATTCCGTACTTAGCACATTCGTCAAAGACACGGTCATAATAAGCAAGACCTTCTTCATTCGCTGTCTCATCATCACCATTTGGGAAAATTCGACTCCATGCTATTGATAAACGGTATACTTTAAATCCCATTTCTCCAAAGAGAGCAATATCTTCTTTATAACGATGATATTGATCAATCGCTTCATGACTTGGGTAATACTGACCTTCAATAATTGGATCATCGAATAGTCTCGCTTTGTTTAACCCCCCACCACGTTTGTGGTCTTGCATACTTGGTCCTTTTCCATCAATATTCCAAGCACCTTCACATTGGTTAGCAGCAGTTGCTCCTCCCCATAAAAATCCTTCTTTAAATGACATACATCCTCCTATCGAATAACCGTTCTAATAATAATATCACCTTGTTTTGCACTTGCGTCATCGATTGGCAAGATATCAAGATAATCATCTTTATTCGTAATAATTATTGGTGTTTCTAAATTATAACCAGCTTCTGTAATTGCATTGATATCAAACTTAAGTAGTGTTTGACCTTGCGTTACTTTGTCACCTTGTTTAACAAGTGCTTCAAAGTATTGTCCATCAAGTTGTACTGTATCAAGACCTACGTGAATTAATAGTTCCATACCATTATCAGATGTAATTCCAATAGCATGATTTGTAGGGAATAATGCAGTTACTGTACCATCAAATGGAGCAACCACTTTACCTTCAGTAGGTTGAATAGCAAGTCCATTTCCCATTGTTCCCATTGCAAATGCTTCATCTTTAACGTTTGCTAGGGGAATGATTGTACCTGTGATTGGTGAAAGTACATCTTCACGATCAAGGATACCCTTACGTTCTGTTGTTTCTTCTTCATCAACATAGTCATCTTTCCAGAAGAACATTGTTAATAAGAATGCTGTCGTTGCTGCAACAGCAACTGCAATTAAGGCTTTAATAGCACCTGATGCATCTCCATCAAGTTTAATGTAGTTAAAGACTCCGAAGATACCCAATCCACCTGATTGATACGTTACTAGGTCAAATGCCATCATAATCATACCACCGATACCAGCACCAACTAATGAGAAGATAAATGGTTTCTTCTTAGGTAATGTTAAACCGTAAATTGCAGGTTCTGTAACACCCATGATTCCAGAAATAAATGCTGGAATTGCAAGACTCTTAAGTTTTTGATCTTTAAGTTTAAAGAACATTGCAAGTACTACTGCAGTTTGTGCAAATGAAGCGGTAAATGCAGGAACAAGAACTTGTGATGTACCAAACTGTGCAATTTGAATGTACATTAATGGAACAACACTCCAGTGTAATCCAAAGATTACGAGTACTTGCCAGAATGTACCAAGAATTAATCCATAAAGAATAGGACTAAATGCCATTAAGTTTGAGAATCCATTTTGAAGTACATTTGTAAGCACTGAGATAACTGGTCCAATTACTACAAAACCAACTGGAACAGCAATAGATAAGACAACAAACGGAACAAAGAAGTTTTGAATCATTTCAGGAATGACTCGTTTTGCGATTTTTTGAACTTGTGCAGCAAATGCTGTAACAAAGATTACAGGAACTACTGAACTTGTGTAGTTATTCAAAATAACTGGAATGACTCCAAATATTTTCATGTAAACTTTACTTTCAAAAAGTGTACCAGCAAAAATTGTTTCTGGAATTAGTTCTTTAGCTGCGAATGAAGCTTCAAACCCTGATAATTGTAAGGTTGGTAGACACATAGCCATACCGATTGCCATACCTACAATTGGATGAAGTTTAAATTTCTTAGCTGAAGTATAACCAATTACGATTGGCATGAAATAGAAGATTGCATCACCAATCTGATAGAACAAGAGATATGTATCACTTGTACGATCAAGCATATTAAATGATACAAGTAGAGCAAGTACCCCTTTTAACATACCACTCGCTGCCAACACTCCTAAGAATGGTTGGAAACATCCACTAATAATATCTAAGAACTTATTAAATAAGCCTTGAGGTGCATCACCTTGAGTTCCAGCATCAGCAATACCTGCTGCTGCAACTACTTCTTCATAAACTAAAGGAACATGGTTTCCAATAACTACTTGATATTGTCCACCACTCTTCATGATAGTAACTACACCATCCATTTTCTTTAGAACATCATCATTCGCTTTGCTTTCATCTTTTAATCGAAAGCGTAAACGTGTTATACAGTGTGAAAGACCATTAATATTGTCAGGTCCACCAACATTTTCTACTATTTGCTTTGCAAGACTTGAATATTTACCCATAATAATTTTCTCCTCCATTTATTTGTAAATATATGAAGGTTTGGCCAACTTAATGTCACCATCCGTTGTTAAGTTAATTCTATCCATCGTGTCCTTTCTCTCCTACATTTCACCTTAACCTCCTCTCTTATAGATACTAATTTGTTTTATAGACAATTCGTTCGATATGAATTGTTAGATACACTTTTTCTTCATCAGATATTGAATACAAATATTTCTTTTGAATGAAATCACTAATTTTCATAACACAGTTATAAGCATTGTGATATTTCATCATTACAATCTCTAACAGTTCATCATCTTCACCGTCACCATACGTTCTACCCTCAATTAGTCGTTGAGCGAAGAATTTAAGATGTGTAATGAATCGATAGAAATAAACACTATCTTCATCGAACTCTATCTTGAATTCATATTTTACGATATTCGTTATTTCTTGCATGACTTTGGTAATTTGATAAACATCATGCATTTTATCCTCTTCCATCTCAGCATTAACGATGTGTAAAGCGATAAATCCAGCTTCATCATCTTCAAGACTAATACCTGTCTTCTCTTTAATTATTGCTAGAGAATTCAAGCCTATTTCATACTCTGTCTTATAGAATCGCTTGATATCCCACAGTAAGAAGTTTTTAATGTTAATTCCTTCTTTCGCACGGATAATCGCTGTATCGATGTGATCAACAAGGCTAATATAGATTGTATCATTAAGCTTTTTACCTAATTTAGTTCTAGCGTATGTAACAATTTCTTCACCCAACTCAATACGTTCCATTGGGATACTAACTAGAAGCTCTTGAAACTTACCTGCCACTTCTTTGTCAGTTAGAGTGAATACCTTATCAATTTTCGATTCATCTAAGTTGTCGCCAACTTTCTTCTGAAACGCGATACCACGTCCCATTACGATTTGTTCTATGTTGTTCTCATTAATAACAACAACATTGTTGTTGAGTACTTTTTCGATAATCAAGGCTATTCCCCTCCTGTTAATATGAGTTTATGCTAGAAAAAATAAAAACCTACACAACAAGCAGAACACATGTTCCGTCGATATGTAGGTTTAGCTTGTTTACACAATCACTATCCAATTACATTTTCATACTAACACAAAGTTTTTTCAGTGGCAAGCGCTTTCTTGATAAAATGAGTGAAAATACAACATTCCAACGAACAACATTTGCTCAATGCAGTAATATGGAAGAAGAAGCATTTTGTAGAGGACTTTGGCCAATAAGAATTAGATTAAACTACTTTCGCACATATTACTTCTTAGACAACAATAGGGTATAATGCATAACAGGTTATCTGATTTTGTTCTGGTAAATAGTATTAGGTTCTGTATTTAACGATTTTTAATTCTACATACTTCAACTCTTATAGCTGAACGATCAGAGTGAAAATCTATAATTTACGTCTTTTCCAAACCTAATTTAACGCTCCCAATCATTTCTATTCCCATTATATTTCCATTCATTAGTCCATGTGTTATCGCACGAATCTAACCACTCTTCCTCTGATTCGTCTTTTTGACTAACCCAATGGCCCATAATAACACATCCTTTTGGAGAAATAACGCCATAATCGGGTTTACTATTCTTCCATGTTTTTCCTCCGCCAGTGGAAGGTTTGTTATTGCTCGAAGTGTTTCCTGAATTAGCACTTCCACCAGTCGATGGTTTGTTACTTGTATTTGGTCTTGATTGAGATTCTTTCTTAGCAGCTTCCTCTTTAACCTTAGCTTCTGCTTCGGCCTTTTCTTTAGCTTCTAGTTCCGCCTTAGCCTTAGCTTCTGCTTCTGCTTTCTCTGCTTCTATTATCTCTTCTAACTTAATATTATATTGACTTACAAGTTCAGCTGATTTATTCTCAAATTCTGCAATCTCTTCTTCTTGTAAAATTTCATCGGATTTGATTAAATCAATTAATTGAGATAAAGCTGCTACATTAGTTTCTATTTCTTCTTTAGATAAAACACTTAAATCTTCTAATGTATTCTTCTCTAATACTTTTTCATATTCTTCTTTATATTGCTTAACGAGTTCATTAACATGATCATCTAATTTTACTTGAAGGTTTTTATACTCTCCAATATTTTTGAAAATACTTTTGTCATCTGTGTAATTCTGTTTCAAGTTTGTAAGTTTATCAAAAGCCTCAAGTTTAACATCTCGATTGTCTGTTTGTTCAAACTCATTCACGATTACTTGTACTTCAATAATATATTTATTAGCTAAAGAACTGCTGTGTCTATACCCTAAAAATATCATCGCAGATAAAATAACGGATATTGATACAATTATTCCAATTACTAAATTCTTTTTATTCTTCATCTTATCTCCATTCTATGAGCGTAAGCACCTATTTTATTAACTATAGCATAGTAAATATTAGTAATATCTAAACTCTTGTCTATTAGAAAATTTACGACGAAAATATTGTATTTATTACAAGCTAATCGTTCAAAATCATCCTGTTCCATATAAAAAGGCTTGGAAAAATATCCCAAGCCTCTCTATTAGATTAGTCCTATATCTCTACGATAAACCTTATTCTTAAATTCAAGCTTTTCGATACGTTCATTAAGCTTTGCGTTCATAGTGATTAAGTCGTCACCCATCTCCACAAAGGATAGAACACGTCCTCCTACTGATAGAAGTTCTGTTTCAGTACGTTTAGTACCGTTATGGAACACAAGACCCTCATCATTAAGAATCATTGGGATGTTCTTTTCATATGTTCCTGGATATCCTTTTGATACCACAATTGTGGTTAGGCATGTTCGTGGATCCCATTGTAGGTGAGATTGTTGGAGTGTATCATTTTCTACATGCATCATAATGTCTACAAGATCACTTTGAAGTCTTGGTAATAATACCTCTGTTTCAGGGTCTCCAAATCGAGTATTAAACTCTAAGACATATGGTGTATCACCGACAATCATTAATCCTACATAGAGAATGCCATTGAAATCGAAGTCATCATGATAGAGTCCAACTTCAATGTTCGCTAGAATTTTATCAATGTTTGCTTTTACTTTGTCATTAAATGCAGGGGCTGGTGAATAACAACCAACTCCTCCAGTATTTTCACCCTTGTCTCCTTCACCGATCTTTTTATAGTCACGGGCAGTTTCCATTGGGAAAATACGATTGTTGGAGACAAAGCATAGAAGTGATGTTTCATAGCCATCTAAGAATGTTTCTAAGACAACTTTGTTCCCTTCTTCACCAAATTGCTTGTTTACATAGATTTCATGCAGTGTATCTTTTGCTTCTTTATGTGTTTCACAGATTATAACGCCTTTACCTTTACACAATCCATCGGCTTTAATTACAAGAGGAAATTTCATGGATGCAATTGCATTTAATGCATCGCGATGGTCGGTGTAAGTATGGTATTCAGCTGTTGGTATATTATGTCGTACCATGAATGATTTAGAGAAGTCTTTACTACCTTCAAGTTGAGCGGCGTGTTTGTTAGGGCCAAATATAACAAGTCCGTGTTCTTGAAAAGTATCGACAATCCCTAAGCATAGTGGATCTTCAGGTCCAACAACGGTTAGGTCAATCTTGTGTTCAAGTGCATAGTTCAAGAGTCCTTGAATGTCATCTGCAGCAATATCAACATTATTGTCAGTTCCTCCATTACCTGGAGCACAAACTATCGAGGTAACTTTAGGAGACTGTTTTAATTTCCAATACAGAGCGTGTTCACGCCCTCCACTTCCAATCACAAGTATTTTCATATTAGTGTCTAAAATGACGCATTCCTGTAAATATGAGCGTCATATCGTATTTGTCAGCAAGTTCAATAACTTTAGGATCTTTTACTGAACCACCAGGTTGGATAATTGCTTTGATTCCATGTTTTTCACAGAGTTCAATAGTATCTTCAAAGAAGAATGCGTCGGAAGCCATAACACTACCTTCAACTGGGAACAACGAACGTTCAATAGCTTTCTCACAAGCCCAGAAACGTTGAACTTCACCGTGACCTAGTCCAAGTGTCATGTTGTTCTTAGCAACTACAATTGCGTTAGAAGCAAGTTGTTTACATGCTTTCCATGCAAAATCTAGTTGTTCTAACTCTTCTTCTGTTGGTTGACGTTTAGTAACAACCTCATATTTAGCTTCATCTATTAATGCTAAATCACGATCTTGAACTAATACACCATTTAGAACATCTTTGATAAGCATTGAATCTTCATGGTATTCTTGAATCTTAGGCATTTCAATAAGACGAACATTCTTTTTCTTCATGAGTTTTTCTTTAGCTTCATCAGTAAATGAAGGAGCTACAATCACTTCTAAGAAGATATCACCTAGTAACATCGCTGTATCAAGTTCTACTGGACGATTTAATGCAATAATTCCTCCGAAGATTGATTCAGGATCACAATCACGTGCTTTCTCAAACGCTTCTTTAAGTGTTTCAGCACTACCAATTCCACTTGGGTTAGCATGTTTAACTGCAACTGCAGTAGGTGCTGTAAACTCTTGAAGAACACGAAGTGCACCAGTCATATCATTGATGTTGTTGTAGGATAGCTCTTTACCATGAAGTTGTGTAAACTCAATCGGTTCAGAAGCAGTAATTTCTTCGTAGTATGATGCTTTTTGGTGTGGGTTTTCACCATAACGTAAGTCAGAAACTTTACGGTATGTTTTCGTTAATGTGTCTGGTAATTCAATACCTTCCTCACGTAAGAAATATTGTGAAATCAATGCATCATAACTAGCTGTTAAAGCAAATGCTTTTGATGCTAGATAATGATGAATATCAAGGTCATGACGTTGTAGTGCATCAATTACTAAATCATAATCATCTTTATCAGTAACAACATAGACATCACGATAGTTTTTTGCAGCTGAGCGAATCATCGATGGTCCACCAATATCGATATTTTCTATTATATCGTTGTGAGTTTTACTTTCATCGCGAACAGTAGCTTCAAATGGGTATAAGTTACAAACAACCATATCAAAGAGTTCAATTCCTAAAGCTTTAACAGTATCCATATGCATGCCACAATCACGTTTCGCAAGAATACCACCGTGAATTGCAGGATGAAGTGTTTTAACACGACCGTTTAAAATTTCTGGGAATTCTGTAACTGCATTAACCTCAGTTACCTTAACGCCTTCTTCCAATAATAATTTATAAGTACCACCTGTCGATACGATTTCCCAATCTAGCTTAACTAATTCTTTTGCAAAATCAACAATACTTTCCTTGTCATAGACTGACATTAATACTCGTTTGCTCATATTCACTCTCCTATTAATACATGACGACCTTGAACGTGTAAGGCATCATTACAAAAATACTCAACAGACTTAACAATAATTTGATGTTCTTTTTCAAGGACACGTTTAGATAAAGTTTCAACTGTGTCATTAGGGTTTACCGCTACCACTTCTTGAAAAATAATTGGACCTTCATCCGCTAATTCAGTTACAAAATGTGTTGTAGCTCCTGTATAACGAACGCCATAGTCTAGAACTGCTTGAGCAACTCGTTCACCATAGAATCCTTTACCACAGAAACTAGGAATTAATGAAGGATGAATGTTAATCATCCTGTTTTCAAATGCATCAATGAGTTTCTTATCAATAATCTTTAAATAACCTGCTAAGACAATTCCATCCAAGTTAGCATCCATAATTTTTTCATAGAGGGATGCATCGTAGTTCTCTTTATCAGGGATGAATGTTTCGACGCCATGGTTCTTCGCACGTTGAAGTCCGTATGCAGTTTTTTTATTTGAAACAACAAGAACTACTTCACCTTGTGTAAACTTAGCATCGAGTAAGGCCTGTAAATTACTACCATTTCCTGAGATTAAGACCGCTAATCGTTTTCTCATTGAATGATTATACCTTGATCGCCTTTTTCAACGATTCCAATTTCATACGCTCCTTCAGAAGCAAGAATTTCTAATGCTTGTGCTGCATTTTCCTTATCCACTGCAACAACCATTCCTACTCCCATATTAAATGTGTTCAACATTTCGTCTGTAGAAATTGATCCTGTTTCTTGAATTAAATTAAAGATTGATGGTACTTTTAATGCTTTAAAATCAATGTTTGCTTGATATCCTTCTGGCAACATACGGGGTACGTTTTCAATCAAACCACCACCTGTAATGTGTGCAAGACCTAAAACTTCGACATGGTCCATTAGATTCAATACAGCTTTTACATAAATCTTTGTTGGTGTCATTAAGACTTCACCTAAAGTTTTACCTGTGTTTTCAAACTTTGCATTTAAGTCTGTATCTTTTAATACATGACGAACTAATGAGAATCCATTACTGTGAACACCTGTACTTGGAATACCAATAAGTACAGTATTATCATTAATATCTTTACCTGTAATAATTTTATCTTTATCGACAACTCCAACCGCAAATCCTGCTAAGTCGTAGTCATCACCTTGATATACACCAGGCATTTCAGCAGTTTCACCACCGATTAGAGCCATGCCCGATTGAATACATCCTTCACTAACACCTTCAACAACTTGTACTGTCTTCTCAGGTACAAGATGTCCTGTTGCAAGATAGTCAAGGAAGTATAGAGGTTTAGCACCTTGACATACAATGTCATTAACACACATTGCAACACAGTCAATTCCAACTGTATTGTGGATGTTAAGTTCGTATGCTAGTTTTACTTTAGTTCCAACACCATCTGTTCCTGAGACCAATACAGGTTTCTCAATCCCATTTAAATCCAATTCAAATAATCCAGAGAACCCACCCAAATGTGATAGCACATTTGCAGTTTGTGTTCTTTTTACACTCGCTTTAATACGTTCAACATGTTCATAACCAGCTTCTTTATCAACACCTGCCGCTTTATATGTTTGTGACATTATTTCTTCTCTCCTTTAAATGGGCTTTTACCATCGAAATATTGGGTATAAAATTCTTGATTTCCACTTGCGTCCTTTAATCCTTGTAATGATAAGAAGTAGAGTGAGTCGCAACCTATTTCCTGACGCACTGTCTCTAAGTCTTTACCATAACAAAGTAGGTCTTCCTTCTTAGGAATATCAATGCTGACATTATCTGAGAAGAGTACTGGAGGTGAAGAGACACGAATGTGTACTTCTTTTGCTCCTGCTTCTTTGAGTAATTTAACAACACGTTTAATGGTTGATCCACGCACAATGGAATCATCCACTAAGATTACACGTTTCCCTGTAATCAATTCTTTAACTACTGATAACTTAATCTTAATGCTTTGTTTTCTTTGAGCATCGTCATTATTAATAAAAGTACGGGCAATGTAACGATTCTTTACAAGTGCTTTTTGATAAGGAATCCCCGAAGCTTGAGAATATCCTAAGGCAGCAATCATTCCAGAATCTGGTGATCCTACTACGATATCTCCTTCTGTTGGCTTCTCTTCATATAAGTAGTGTCCCATCTTAATGCGAGCACCGTATACTGATATTCCATCAATATGTGAATCAGGACGGGCAATATATACAAGTTCGAAGAGACACAAGTGATGACTTGAGAATGCAGCATCACTGCAGTGCATTCCTTCTTTAGTGATTGTAATTGATTCACCAGGTTTCACATCACGTACTATAGTTCCACCCATTGTATCGATAACACATGATTCTGAACATACAATCCATGTATTGTCGACCTTACCAATGATAAGTGGCTTAATTCCATAAGGATCTCGTGAACATACAAGACGAGTTGGCGTTACACTTACATGAGCAAATGCAGCAGCAGATTCAGAGAATCGTTTCCCATCAAAAGCTGCCATTGTATTATTGATCATCTTAGGTAACGGTTCTTGAGATTTCTTTTCTTCAGTAAAGGCATAATTAATAAATCCAATGCCTGAGTTTGTCGATACGATAGGATAGTTATGATCTCCTATTACTCCTGGGTAATGGTAAATTTCAGGTTTTCCATCAACATAGTATCCTAAGCCAACACTATCTTGTCCTCGGTGTTGGAGTCCATACATTCCTTCAATAAGACTTGGATATACATCCTCGCCACTAAAAGAAATGCAGCCAATAATACCACTCATCTACAATTCAAGGCTTGCGTCCATTGCGCAAACCTTCTCCTTCATTGTTTCTTTATATTGGATTAATTTATTTTTTAACTCTGAATTTCCAATTGCTAGCATTTGAATAGCAAGAAGTGCTGCATTCGTACCGCCATCAATTGCTACTGTAGCAACAGGTACACCACTTGGCATTTGCACTGTTGAAAGTAGTGCATCAAGACCGTCAAGTGTACTTGATTTAATAGGAACTCCAATAACTGGTTGAGTAACCATACCAGCTAGAACTCCTGCAAGATGAGCTGCTTTACCTGCCATCGCAATATAAACATCAGTATCATCTTTTTGTGCTTCACAATACTCTTGGAGTACAGTGAGGGCACGGTGAGCGGAAATTACACGCACTTCGTAATTAACGCCAAACTCTTTGAGCACTTCAACACATGCTGATCCAATGTGTTGATCACTTGCGCTCCCCATGATTAATGAAACCTTCATATTTTCCTCCTTATATAAAGTAGTTCAATAATGTACTTAACAGAACTTCGTTGTTTTCAATTTGAGTAATTGTACCAACAACATGACCATCCTTGCTTTGTAGACCTAAGACCATTGGTTCCTCTCCCAATGTTTCTTCTGAAACGAGGAAACATGATTCCTTACTATCTGTTTCAACGTTGATGTAGAAGCCATTGAGGCTTACTGCAACATCTTGTCCTGACATTCCTTGGAACAAGACATTACGATTATTTGCAACACGTGCAATTAAATCTTTAGAAATAAACTTGTGATATTTGCTTGCTGTAACCTTAGTATTTCCTTGGAAATAACCAGTATTAACTAAACCGACAAAACCCGCACCGCTTCCTAAGACAACACCTTGACGACGAATTAATTTATTAATTGTGTCTTTTACAAGAGGGTGTGTTAAGAACACTTGATAGTATGTACCGCTATTCATAACGTTGTTAATCATCTTATATCCATCTGCTAAGAAAAGTGTATTTGATTCGCTAAGCTTTTCTGCAAATTCTTGGATAGATACTTCATAGTTTTCATGATTAATAACCACAAATTCGTGTTCGATATTTAGATTCTTAAGATTGAGCTCAAGATCAATATCACCTGTAACTCCACTTAGAACTGGGATAATCATCTTACATTTTTGAATGTGTTTTCTCATCGTTTTAGGATGTTGTTCTTGCTTGATAGCAACTTTCTTCCACTCTGTATTACGGTAAACTTCTTTAAGTGGTTTTTCCCAAGCACTAATTTTCTCTTCAAGACTTTCATCAATGTCGCCTGCTGTGACACTTGCGATAACTGTATAATCCAATCCTTCTAAAATTTCTGGATTTTCTACTTGAACTAAGAGTGAACCAGGCATGATACCTTCTTGAGGTGTGATGTCATAACTTACTGCACGACGATCTTCTACACTCATTTCAAAGATTTCATGTTCGATTGAACGGGTAATTGATGATGCTGCAAGAATTTTTCCTGCATCATTTAATTCTTTAATTGTATTCATTGTACGAACATAGTGATCCATATCAATTAATGCATCATGAGTATAACCACTGTTAACCAAGACAATTTTTGATGTTACATCTTTTAATACACGATTATTTAGCTTGTTTACTGGTGTTGTTTGAACTGCAAAACATAATAGACTTGGTGGAACATCGATATCATCAAAGCTTCCACTCATACTGTCTTTACCACCAAGTGCTGGAATATTAAGTTCTTTCATAACTTTGAAAGCTCCTAATAGTGCTGCTAATGGTTTTCCCCAACGAACTGGGTCTTTACCTAAGCTCTCAAAGTATTCTTGATAACTTAAACGAATTTTATCCACTGAACCACCCATTGCTACTACTTTTGTGATTGCATCAATAGTTGCAATGTAACCTGCATGGAATGGACTTGTTTCTGAAATAAATGGATTATAACCGTGAGTCATAATTGAAGCAGTGTTTGATAGACCTGTTGATACTGGAATTGGTGCAGACATTCCTTCAGCAGGTGTTAACTCTGTAAAGCGTAAGCCTTGTTGATTAAATTGTTCTGCTAAACCTCGTTGAGATGCAAGGTTAATGCTATCCATATTTGTAGCAACTGCTTTTGATTCAATACGAACTTCAGCATGTTTATCAGTACCATTACTTGATAAGAATTCACGACTTAATTTAATTACAGTCTTACCTTTGTGAATCATTTCCATAAAGCCATTATCTGTAACTTCCGCAATTTCTACACAGTCACAATCTTCTAATTCTGCATATTTCTTGAATTCTTCAACATCACTATGGTCAACAACGACAACCATACGTTCTTGAGATTCTGATAATGCGATTTCACCACCGTGTAATCCTTCATATTTTAATGGAACAGCATCAAGGTTAATCTTTAAGCTGTCTGCAAGTTCTCCAACAGCTACAGATACTCCACCTGCTCCCATATCATTACAACGTTTGATTAGTTGAATTGCTTGTGGGTTTCTAAAGAGTCTGACAATCTTACGTTCAATCATTGGATTCCCTTTTTGAACTTCAGCTCCTACTGATTCCATTGCATCTTTCTTTACAGTCTTCGATGATCCAACTGCAGCACCCAATCCATCACGACCTGTACGAGCTCCTAAAAGCAAGATACGATCTCCAGGAGTTGGAATACTCTTTTGAACAACATCACTTGGTACAGAAGCAACAAGAGCTCCCAGTTCAAGACGTTTTGCTTCAAAGCCATCATGGTAATACTCTTTTACATATCCACCTTCAATACCCATTTGGTTTAGATAGTCTGTATAGCCATCAGTTGCTTTTTGACATATTTGACGTTGACTTAGTTTTAATGGACGTGTACTTGCATATGGTAAGGTAGGGTTCTTAGCACCTGTAATACGCATTGCTTGATATACATATCCACGACCTGACAATGGATCACGTACTCCACCACCAATACAGGTTGATGCTCCTCCATAAGGTTCAATCTCTGTTGGGTGATTATGTGTTTCATTTTTGAAAAGTAATAATGTATCTTCACCATCAATATCAACATGAATACTTGCAGCGTTTACTTCTTCTGATTCATCAAGATCTTCTAATAATCCTTTTTGACGAATCTCTTTAGCATTGATTGTCGCGACATTCATAAGTGATATTGGTTTATGTGTTGATTGTGTTGATTCACGTGTTTCTAAATATGATTCCCAAGCTTCTGTAATTAAGTCCTTGTATTGACCTTCAATTGAAACAGAATCAAGGTGAGTTAAGAAAGTCGTATGACGGCAGTGATCTGACCAATAAGTATCAATTACTTTTAATTCAGTTCTATTGGGATTACGTCCTTCTTTTTTAAAGTATGCTTGTGTAAACTTCATATCTTCAAGATCCATTGCAAAGTCTTTATTAAACTCTTGAATTTCTTTATCACTCATCGTGATAAATCCTTTAATTGGATCTAAGTCAGAAGTATCTAGATTTTGTGTTGATTTCTTTTCACCATACACTTCAAGTTCTACAGGATTAATGTAGTATTTTTTGAATGTTTCAAAATCTTCTGCATTAATACCTTCTAAAGAACAAATCATTGAATGTGAAACATTCACTGAACGCATTCCCATCATTTTCTTTACCATGTATTCTACTTCATCTTGTAAAGCATCGTATTGACCTTGTAGATAACGTACATGTAAATGTGTATCGGGTAAGGTTGGAAGTGTTGTTGTGATAATATTTGAACCTTCGTCAAATACTCTTTCTTTGATAACGTCCATGTGTTTTGGAGTAGCATTATCAAATTCAAAAATGTGGAAAATTTGAATTCCTACTAATGAATGTAAATTTAAGAATGTTTTTGCTTCGTTTGTTAGAAAATTTGATTCAGTAGCATCCAGTCCGTTGCGATTTGTAACAATGAGTTGAGCCATAATTCCTCCTTGTATGTTCACTCTATTTTTCATATTTAAAACAACTATTTTTGATTCAATACTTTGTCGATGAGTTCAAATGGTTTCAGTACGCTTCCGTTTTCTGAAACACGCATATTACCACTTGATAGTTCATCAATCAACATAATCTCGTTTGTTTCTTGGTTTCTTCCGAACTCAAGTTTAATATCGAGTAAATCAATTCCATAGTTGTTGAATTCTGCTTTAATTTGTTTTGAGATATCTTGTGTCTTCGTTACAAGATCGTTATATTCTTCTGCACTCATGATGCCTAAAACCTCAAGACCTGCTTGAGTAATAAGTGGATCATTGCGATCATCATCTTTTAAAGTGATTTCTACATAGGCAGGTAAGACTGTACCATCTTCTACATAGTCACCATAGCGACGAATAAAACTTCCTGTTGCTACAAAACGACAAATTACTTCAACTCCATGACCAAACATAGTAGCTGGTAATACTGTCATTGTTGCATTGTCTACATCACAGTCTACATAGTGTGTAGCTACGCCATTATTTTTTAATAGTTCAAAAAGATACTTGGATAGTTTCAGGTTTTCCTTACCAATACCTGAAAGTGTTAATCCTACAGTGTTTGCACCTGGATCAAAGACTCCATCTGTACCTGTTACATCATCTTTGAAAAGCAGTTGTAATGTGCCATTATCATTTTGATAAACATCTTTTGTTTTACCTTTTTTGACTAAAATCATCTTTGTCCTCCTTAAGATAGATTTCGCTTGAAAAAACAAAAATAAGCCCAGAGAAGGTAGGCTTAGCGAAACCTACCCCTCTGGGCTTTTATCCCTTAGGTGTGACATAAGATGTCTGTACCGCTTGGACCAGCAAGCTTAGCTCCGGAACCCTAGGTACACTTTCGCCCATATACATGAGCATATTTAGTTTTTACATTACCAATATAACAACACTAATAAGCGATGTCAACACAGCACTTTGAAAAAATTTTCACCAAAATAATCAGTATAAATCTCCTAAGGTTTTCTTAAAATCACTCGCTAATGCGTTTAAGTACATTTCTTAGGTAAAATTACCACCTTTCAACTATTTATTTTCTCTTGTATTTTTCACTTAGTGTCCAAGCATTGTAGGCGTGTATGCCAGTTATTGATAATAATTCACAAACTTTTGTGAATGCTGAATCAAGAGTCATCGGTTCGTTGATAATATCTAAGATAAGATCAATACCATCTTGTTTTAGTGTATGGGCATCTTCAGACTGACTTCCTACAATAGCAATTACTGGTTTATCGAATCTTTTGGCAACTTTCGCAATGCCATAGGGAACTTTACCGTTCTTGGTTTGTGCATCAACTCTACCTTCACCAGTGATTACTAAATCAGCGTTCTTAATTTTATCTTCTAACTTTAGAATCTCTATCATCGTGTCCATGCCATTATTAATCTCTGCATGTGTCAAAGCTATAAGCCCGGCTCCAAGTCCTCCAGCTGCACCTGCTCCTGGTACATCTAATATATCTTTTGACGCATAGGATTCCATTATTTTTCCTAGATGAAGTAAGGCTAAGTCAAAGCGTTCTATTTCTTCTTTTAATACCCCTTTTTGAGGTCCATAAATTGCACTTGCACCATTACTTCCACATAGTGGATTTTGAACATCTGTTAAGACATGAATTTGAAGCTCTTTTAGTCTTGGATCAACGTCTTTATCATCAATGGATTCTATTGTTTCAAAGCTAAATACATCGTCGGTAATTTCTTGCTTGTTAGAATCCAAGAAGCGATATCCTAACGCTCTTGCCATACCAAGGCCAGCATCATTGGTAGCACTACCTCCAAGTCCGATATAGACTGTTGTACAGCCTTTAGACATAGCATCGAGTATTTGTTCACCCAAACCATAAGTGCTCGCAAAACGTGGTTGTAAGTCCTGTGAATTCAGTAATGCTAGACCTGAAGTTTCAGCTACTTCTAGATAAGCACTCGTGTCTTTGATCCCATACCGTGACTGAACAGCTTTCCCCATAGGTCCTGTCACTTCCATCTCAACAAACTCACCACCAATACTTGAGATGATGCTTGCGACAGTACCTTCACCACCGTCAGCAATCGCAACTACCTCAAGTTCTACACCATTATCGACACTACGGATCCCTTTCGCTATTGCTTGACCTACTTCTAAAGAAGTAGCACTCCCTTTAAACGAATCCGAAACAATTAATATTTTTTCTACCATTCTTTGCTCCTTTTTATTTCAAATAAAGGTATAATTATTCTATATGGAGGAATGTTATGACACTTATTAGATACGCTACACTTGATGATTTGGATGAAATTATGCTCATCATCATGCAAGCAAAACAATCACTTAAAGAAGCTGGCATTCCTCAGTGGCAAACTGGTTCTCCTGATGAAGCAACAATTCGCCATGATATCCATAACAATCATACCATTGTCATGTGTGAAGAAGATAGAATAATTGCTACAGTAGCACTACTTTTTGAAGAAGAACCCAGCTACAAGACATTAGAAGGTGGGTCATGGTTGCAAGATGATGCCTATGCTACAATTCATCGTATTGCGGTTGCAAGTAATGCAACACAACAATCCATTGCAACAACACTCATCAACCACTGTATAGACTTGACTCGCAAACAAGGTCTAGCAAGCCTAAGAATCGACACCCACACTGAGAATACAAAAATGTTAGGATTGATTCGCAAATTTCCATTTAAGAAATGTGGCATGATTACTTTAAGTGATGGAAGTCCACGTGTTGCATTTGAAATGATTGTATAAGAAAAGAGTGAGATTTACTCACTCCAAATATTAATCTTCTCTGCTTTAGCTTTCGCTTCTGCAGTTTCTAATAATTTTAATAAATCTGTGTCAACTGTTTTCTTGTTGACATACTTTATAATGGCAAGACCTTCTGATACTAATATTTCTTGAAGTAATTCATCATCAACATAAACCCAAGCAAGTTGTCGACCATACTTGTCATTTTCATTCCCAACATCTTGTTTAAAGCTGATTGACTGCGCATTCTTTAATAAGCTACATGTACGGTTACTGGCTTCTTTACCATACGGTTGCACAGGTGTATTTGGTTTAACTGTCTCTGGTGTATCAATTGCGAGCATTCTCACAGTTGTCTCACCATAAGCGAAGGTATCACCATCAATACATCGTATGTTTTCCTGTGTTTCCGCAAAAGAAGCAGGAACTGAGTTGTTCTTAATAAATAAATCTTGGTTATTAACAAGCCATGCACCCGCTGCAACTAATACTACAAGTACTAAAGCAACTCCTGGATTCTTGACATTCTTCTTAATAAACTTTTCTGCTTGATTTTGTTGCGACTTCGTAATTCTTTTCTTAGACATACATTCCCCTTCTATAATCCTTAGGTATCATATCATAGATTTGAAGTTGATTCGTGAAGTTTGAAGTCTGATTTGGTTTTTTTGAAATCCTTGTTCCACAGAATCAGCGAGAACGGAAGTGTGATTATTTCTGTTAGTGGTACTGCCAACCAAAGAGCACTTGCATTTGGGAATCCATTCATAATAAATAACATTGGAACTAGAATGATGAATGATCTAAAAAGGGATATAAGAACTGAGAATAACACTGAATGTTTCGCTTCAAATATTGATGCAGTTGCGACATTCACTCCCGTAACACTATATGAAAAGAAGAAATAGGTAATCGCAGTAAAGCAGAGTGCGATTACTTCCGTATCGTGTGCTTCTACAAATATTCCTATGACTGTTGAACGTGTCACTAATAAAAGACCATAGCTCACTATTCCAAAGACGATGCTTAAGATGACTGAAAAGTTATAGACTTCTTTAATACTTTCAATATCATGCTCGCCATAGAATCGGCTTACTAATGGTTGAGTCCCTTGTCCTATACCTAAAAATACTGAAAGTAGAATTAAGTTAATATAACCAATTACTCCAAATGCTGCAAGACCTTCCGCACCCATTGATTTAGCAATAAAAAGATTCATTAAGAAACTCATAAGTCCTAGTGAGAACTCAATAGAAAAGGAAGGAAGACCACCTACTAAGATATTCTTGATATACGATACCTTTGGACGTACTTTTTCGATGTAGAGGTCGCCCTTTTTAAAGATAAAGTGTGGAAGTAGTAATGCAATACCAATGACTGGGCCAAGTCCTGTTGCAATGGCAGCACCCGCAATTCCCATTTTCATTGGTCCCATGAAAATGTAATCAAGAACAATGTTTGCAAGAGCACCAATCACTTGAGCAAACATTGCAAGGTTAGGTTTACCATCGTTACGAATCCATGTCCCCAAGGCATAGTTTAAGGTAAAGAACGGTACAAACATCATGAACCATGTAAAGTAGTTCAGAGCTTCTTCATAAATATCAGGAGTAGCTCCTAATAAAGTTACAATCGAGTTTCTAAATACCATTGAACCAATAAGTATTAAAATAGAAATACCAATTACAAAGTAGAATCCTTGATTGAAATAGTAACGAGACTCTTCAAGATTATTACGACCTTTTTGAATAGAGATATGAATACCACCGCCAATAGCAATCATTAAACTCAATGCAATTAAGATTTCCACCACAGGTACAACAGTAGTAACTGCAGCAAGTGATTTCGCCCCTAACATCTTTGATACAAAGATTCCATCAACTACAATATAAAGTGAATTTGCTACCAAACCTAAGATGCCTGGGATGGCATAGGTCATGATTTCTTTACGAATAGATTTTTCCATAGTTTTCCTCCTAAAAAAAATAGGTCAGTGTTGTGAACACTGGCCTATCTCACAAGATTATCCTCGGCAGGATTTTATGTAGTCACATTATTATACAACAACATGAAGCAAAGTCAAATATTGGAAAACGATTTATGATATAATTCAAATATATCAAATTTATTTGAATAAGATATTGTACACACATTGACTATTTATTGATGAAAATATTGGCGATATATGAAGTTTTTATTATAAATTGTTAATATTTCACCTTTTTGACTTGAATGACAAGACAGCTTTTGTTTTAATATGGGTGCAACGATTATACTTTTAAGGAGGTATATATTATGTCAGGTTTTATTTTTAAACTGCAAAATGTTTTGACTTCGCAATCTCATGCAAATAGTTCAGATGCTCAGATTGCGAAACTTATGTTACAAAACTTGCATTACGCTAATAAGAATGTAACGATTACTCAATTAGCTAAAGCATGTTACACGTCCGTATCAAGTATCAGTCGCTTTGCTACGAATCTTGGTTACGATAGCTTTAACGAAATGAAACAGGACTTCATTGGAATTCCTGCTGAATATGACGATTTACAAGTAGATAACTCATTCTTCAACACGAAGTCATTGAGTCAATATAAAGAAGAAATCATTAATTCATTCGAAGGATTTAATGAAATTGATATTAAAGACCATGCATTATGGCTAGCAGAATTTATATTTAATCAAGAAAACGTATATATCTTCTCGACGCACATTCCAAGTAATATTATATCGATTTTACATCGCGCAATCCTTGCAACAGGTAAGTATGTAGAATTTGTTCAAGATAAACACGAGCAAATTAAGATTGCGGAAAACGCAACGTCAGCAGATTCCTTTATTTTTGTATCCTTAGATGGAACATTCGTTATGGCTAAAGAAATCACCATCCCAGTCATCATGTCTGGTGCAAAGAAAGTCTTAATTACCCAAAATACAGATATGAAGTTCGCAAGTAACTTCGATTATCTCATCCCACTTGGTTCTAAATCACCAATATATACCGGGAAATATAAATTACTACTCTTCGTAGATTACTTCATTAATGTGTTCTTTACATACGCTAATGAACATTCAGAACTTTTGAATAAGAAATAGAGAAGTCACAGCCTAAGCTGTGACTTTTTTTTCTTATTGTGATTGTTTCTGAATAAATTCACTAAACCACTGACCACTCTTCTTAAGAGTGCGTTTTTGTGTTTTTAAATCAATACTGTAAAGTCCATATCGATTATTGTATCCATTTAACCATGACCAACAGTCTACGAATGTCCATAAGTGGTAACCGAAGCAATTACTTCCCTCTTCCATACCCTTATGTAACATTGTTAAGTGTTCTTGAATAAACTCAATACGGTAGTCATCTTGTATCATTCCATTCTCATCTTGGAAACGCGCTTCATCTGCGACTCCAATACCATTTTCTGATACAAACCATGGTATATTCTCATACTCATTTTGAACTAATTTGGATATATCATATAAAGCTTCTGGATAGATTTCCCATCCTCGATAAGGATTGATTCTACGTTCTTTCCAGATATACGGTGCATAGAGATCCTCTGGCATAAGAGCTGGTCTATTTACATCAGCTTCAGGTGCTTGTACACGCTTTGGTTGATAATAGTTAACGCCTAAGAACTCAGCTGTATTCTCACGAATGATTTTGAGATCATCCTCATTCACATCAAGTAACAAGTCATTTTCCTCTAACAATAATACTAAGTCTTTAGGGAAAGTCCCTTTAACCATTGGTTCTAAGAAGCTATCAACATTAAGAAGTTGTGCATATCTTGCAGCTTGTAAATCTTCTTTTGAATCTGATTTGCTATAGATTGGTGTTAAGTTTAAGATAGTTCCTACTTTAATATCTGAGGATACTTCTTTCATTGCCTTAATTGCTTTCGAGTGAGCTAGAATCGTGTAATATCCCGATTCAATAGCTTTCTTAAAGTCACGAATTGCTGGGTAGTGAAACTCATAAATATAACTACATTCGACATGAACAATCGGTTCATTAAAAGTAACCCAATACTTTACGAGATCACCAAACTGTTCAACACAGGTTCTTGCATAGAATGAAAACTTATCAGTGATAATTGGGTTGATCCAACCACCAAGTTCCATCATCCACCAAGGCATATCGAAGTGGAATAAGTTAATAATAGGCTCAATACCTTTATCTCTCATCGTTTGAAAGTAATCACGATAGTAAGCAACTGCCTCTTGGTTTAATGTTTCACCATCAGGTAATAAACGTGACCATGAAATTGATGTACGGTATGAATTGAGATTAATGTCTTGCATACGTTGGACATCCTCACGATAGAGATTGTATACGTTTGATGTTCTACCAGGACCTATTTCTGAAAATACCTCTGGTGCCATCTCAAACCACTTATCCCATGTGTTTGGTGCTTTACCATATGCGAGACTTTCTCCCTCAGTTTGAGGTGCAGAAGCAGCTGCTCCCCACCAGAAATTTTTAGGAAATTTAAGCGAATCAAATTTTGTCATTGTACCCTCCCTTTATCTTAAAAAAGGTATATTCCAAACGGAACATACCTTTGAAAATACTATTACATTTCTTGTTCTTTTTCGTCTGCTCTATTCGCAATAACTACAAATGGAATATAGATTAAGACCATTAATAATAAGTTGAATGCTGCAAGAACTCCACCTTGAATACTTTGTGTTGCTAAGACTCCACCAATTACTGGAGGTGTTACCCAAGGAATAACAACTGTCGCAACAGGAATTAGTTTCGCACTTGTTAGTAGGTATGCAACTGTTGAAAGAACAACTGGACCAAACACAAATGGAATAAAGAAGATTGGATTCAATACAATAGGAAGTCCAAATAGTACGGGTTCGTTAATATTAAATAATCCTGGACCAATACTTAAACTTGAAATTGTTGACATCTTTCTATTCTTACGTGCTACTAGGAAAATTGCGATAAGTAAAGCAATTGTTGTACCTGTACCACCCATGTTTACAAATGCATCGAAGAATGCTTTATTGACGATATATTCTGGAGCTTTTCCAGCTGCTATTGCTGCTGCGTTTGCTTCAATTGCAGGAGCATTAATTAGTTGCATAAATGGATCAATCATATTTGCACCATGAATACCGAAGAACCATAAGAATGGTGGTACAAATGCAAGAATAATTGCTGCAGGAAGTGTTGATGTTAAACTCATAAATGGTTTTTGGAACAGATCATAGAACACATTGATTACGTTTGGTATACCAAAACGTAAGAGTAATGTTGTTACAAGTCCAACTAAAGTTACAACGATCATCATTGGGAACATGTTATTAAATGCATCAGCAACACCTTGTGGAACGCCATCTGGCATACG
>RCMY010000871.1_pt1 | contig 28995 bp, 30 predicted proteins | sample 2041341 | NCBI WGS metagenome assembly RCMY01 (sample SAMN09708234, study PRJNA481090) | Marine sediment metagenome, whole genome shotgun sequencing project.
GGGGGAAAAATGAAAACATATAAAGAAGTTAATGAATCAAGACAATCAATAAGACAATATGAGATTGGCTATAAAATTAGTCGAGAAGAGCTTAGTGAAATAATTGAAGAAACAGTTTTTGCACCATCATCACTCAATATGCAACCAGTTCGATTTTTAGTTGTTGATAGTGATGAGGGTAAGAAGCGTCTTGAAGAAAGTGTTAAGTTTAATAAAAAACAATTAGATACATGCTCAGCTATGGTTCTAATATATGGTGATATTAAGGCATTTGAAAACTATGATGCTATCTATCAAAATGCAGTTGATCAAGGGACAATGTCGCTTGAAGCTTTCAACTCGCAAAAGGAACGTCTAACTAAGTACTATCAAACAATCCCAGCTGGAGAGCTTAAAGAAAAAATTATGCTTGATGCAGGAATGGTTGTTATGAACTTCATGTTAGCTGCTAGAAATCGTGGTTATGATACCTGTCCAATTGGTGGCTTTGATAAAGATTCCATAATGGAAGTTGTAAATATTACGGATTCTCGATACTTCCCAATTTTATTGATTTCGATTGGTAAAGCTGAAGAAGAAGGACATGCAAAACAAAGACTCGATGTTAATGCACTGACGCAATGGTTATAAGAAAACGCTCCGATGTGGAGCGTTTATTTTTTTAGGAGACCTTGTTCGTGCAATCTCTCGAGGTTTTGCATACGTTTTGGATGACGCATATTCATTTGAGTGCTCATTTGATTTGAGAATGAATCAACACGTTGGTTGCTATTTCTTAAATCATAATAAGTCTGTACAGTTTCATTATATTCGCTAAGTTCGTTGTTGATATCTTCAAACTTGGTATAAGTGTTTTCAAAGTGAACAAACTCTTGTGGTAAGCGAGGTTTTAATTGTGGCTCTTGATCAGGATAACCAATTGCTAAACCTAAGATTGGAAAGGTATATTCAGGAAGTTCAAGCATCTCAATGATAGCTTTTGAATCATTTAAGATACTACCTAAGATAACTGCACCTAAACCAAGACTCTCAGCTGCAACTACCATGTTCTGAGTTAGAAGGGCACAGTCCATTGATGCGGCCAGGAATCTATCGGTAGTTTCCAGGACGCTGGTATCGACTCCATTGTCACGAGCAATCGTATAATTTCGATATTGATCCAGCACAACAATGAATAAATGTCCTGACTCTGCTACATAGTTTTGATCGCATATTGTTGCGATTTGTTGTTTCTTAGTCTCATCAGTAATGCTTATAATGGAATAGTTTTGTCTAAAGTTACTTGTTGATGTATGTTGAGCTACGTCTACTAAAGTATTAATGATATCTTGGGATATCGCTTTTTGTTTAAATTTTCGAATAGAACGATGTGCTAATTGTGTTTGTATTGTTTCATTCATAGGTTTACCTCTTTCTCTCATTCACACTCAAGTCTAGCTAAAGTAAATATAATTTACAAGTATATCAATTACTTCTATGATGAAATACTTCTGAGTAGGGATAAAAAAACGGAAAAATTTAGTCTTATATAAACATGCCAATATCTTTTTTCTTGGTGTTCTATTACGAAATACTCTATGAATAATGATATACTAAAGATAATAAAGTTGTTATCGAGGTACATTAATGATTCATTTAGGAATAGATATGGGAACAACAGCGGTCAAGGCTGTTGTTACTGATAAAGACTTACAGGTTATAAAAACTTGGGATTGCACATATCCTACTTTTTATGATGGTGATAAAGCTACACAGAATATCCAAGATATTATTACGATTGTTGATGACATCATTGCTCAAGCCAAATCTGAATTCACAGTTAATGATATTGCATTATCATGTGCAATGCATAGTGTGATTCTCTTAAACGATTCTTTAGAAGCAATCTCAGATTTATTAATTTGGAGTGATAGTCGTGCTAAAGACGTTGTTGACGAATTCTTAAAACGTGATGATGCACTTGATATCTATCAACGCACAGGAACTGCAATCCATCCAATGAACCCATTTATGAAGTTGATGTGGTTCAAAGAGCAAGGTCAACTCAATGCAGATGTGAGAGTAGGCGATTTAAAAAGTGTTGTCTTTCATCATCTAACAGGTGTTTTTGCAGTAGATAAAGGAATCGCAAGTGCTACTGGGCTTTATAATACTGATACTATGAGATATGATGAAGAAATATTAGACATACTTGAACTAAGTGATGATGCACTGCCTCGTGTTGAAGATGGTCGATATAAGCTATCGCTACAAAATGACGAATCTATAGAGGTTTATTTAGGTGGAAGTGATGGTGGTCTTGCCAATATCTACTTTGATCCTCACTATACTGGCAATGGTGTGTGCAATGCTGGCACAAGTGGTGCTTATCGAAGAATTTCACAAGTAAAACCACGAACATCGAAACAAGACGTCTTTAATTATATCATTGATGACAATGCCTGGATTGTAGGCTATGCAAGTAATAATTGTGGTAATGTCCTTGATTGGATGTTGGCAGGTATTGCTCAAGATTATACTCTATTGGAGTGCATCGATATCTATAAAGAGAGAAGTGAGAGTGACAGACCATACTTTCTACCATTTGTTTATGCAGAGAGGGGAAAAGACTGGAACTACCACAAAACTCAAGAGTTCATAGGACTATTAGAACACCACACTTTAGAAGATAAGATTGCAAGTATTGTTGAAGGGGTACTCTTTAATCTTGCATCACTTGCTGATATTAGTGAAGAAAATGAAGTCATTAATATAACAGGTGGTCTATTTAAAGAACCTTTTTTCAGACAAATATATGCTGACTGTACGCAACGAAAATTACGATACATTACTGAAGATTTCGCATCAGCGTTAGGAGTTATTGCTTATGTGAAAAAATACACTCAAAGAAGTAATGAAAGCATTGATATTTATCCTCAAAAACCCAACAAACGTTTTCTTAAATTTTTGGAAATTAGCGCCTAAAATACACTGTATCTTTTTCAATAATCCCCTTTGGAAAGGGCTTTAGAAAACTTTTGTCTTTTCTTGCTTTTTCACGTATGAATGATATAATGAACATGTTTTTAACATGGTCTTTACCACTGCTAAAAACTTAAAATATAAAACAAAGATTTTTATCATATATGCATCAAATACGGTGATGCGTTTCTACCTGAGACCATAAATTTCAGACTATGATAGGAAACCTTCTTTTAGGCTTTCTATCGTTATGGTAGAAAGCCTTTGTTTATGGGAGGTAGAATGAAGAAAAAAACCTATGCCCTGTTAATAATACCGTGTGTGATATTAATTACTGTGGTTTTAGTATTTCCATTAATATCCATCATCTATCCATCATTCTTTGATGGGGTATTTACGTTTGAGCATTATGCATCGTTTCTTAGTGATCCATTTTATCAAAAGATTTTGTGGAGAACTGTGAAGCTTTCATTAATTACGACTCTAATTTGTGTAGTCTTAGGTGTGCCAACAGCATACTACATTTCAACACAACGTAAATCAATTCGAGGAATCCTAACGATACTTATCATGTTCCCACTTCTAACGAACGCAATTATTCGTGGATTTGCATGGATGACAATCTTAGGATCAAACGGAATTATTAACTCATTATTAAAGAGTTTATCGATTATTGATAAACCCTTGTCACTGTTATATTCTGAATTTGCTATTGTAATAGGTTCTGTTTATTTATTCTTACCAGTTATGGTTACGACTTTAACTTCAGTAATGGATAGTATTGATGGAGATATTGTGTATGCTACACAAAGTCTTGGAGCGAAGCCTTGGCAAGTATTTATGAAGGCAATTGTTCCCTTATCATTTTCAGGAATTATTATTGGTTCAGTTCTAGTGTTTACTGGTACCATGAGTGCTTATACGACACCTTCATTATTAGGTGGTAATAAGAACATGATGCTTGCAACGCTTCTATACCAACAAGCCAACCAATTATCAAATTGGACCCAAGCAGGAATGATTTCCTTAATTATGATTGTTCTTTCTTATGGTGTTATGAAGATTATGAATGGTATTAATCTTCGCTTAGATAAGAGAGGTTATGAACATGAATAAACATAAAGGACTTAAGTTTATTAGCTTCCTAACAATCTTATTCTTACTGTTACCCTTACTAATGATAGTTGTGACAGCATTTGGAAAAGAAGCAATCATCCAATTTCCTATTAAAGGTTTTACCTTTGATTGGTTTGGAAAAGTGTTTGCTTCAAGAAGTCTTGTAAGTAGTTTAATTACAAGTTTACAATTAGCGTTTATCGCTTCATTTATTGGTATTCTATTAGGCTTACCAGCAAGTTATGCCCTGACTAAAGTTCCTTCTAAACTTAGTGATCGCTTATTATCGTATTTCTTATCACCAAGTTTAATTCCAGGAATTGTTATGGGATATGCATTGTTTCAAACGCTAACCTTAACTTTCAGATTACAAGTTTGGGTATCGTTAGTACTTGGGCACATCTTAGTGGTCTTGCCCTATTCAATTCGAATCCTTGCGGCAGGTCTAAAAGAAATGGATGATAGTATCGAAGAAGCAGCACGTAGTCTTGGCTGTAAACCCGTACCAACATTCTTTAAAGTATTATTACCAAATATTAAATCATCAATCATTGCTGCTGCTATGATGTCGTTTATTAACTCGTTTAATAACTTACCAGTATCCTTGTTCTTAAAAGGTCCTGGTATCAATACATTACCAGTTGCCTTGATGAGTCATCTTGAATACAACTTTGATCCAACAGTTAGTGCTATTTCTGTAATTATTATGGTAGGTACATTCACATTGATGATGATTATTGAAAAAACAACAGGATTAGCGGAGGTGCAATAAGTGATTAAAGGACAATTAAAGAATATAAACGTTAGTTACAATAAAAAAGATTTAGTTCTTAAAGACCTGAATTTGGATATCCAAGAAGGTGAACTTCTCTCCTTATTAGGACCATCAGGTTGTGGTAAATCAACGACCCTAAGAACCATTGCAGGATTTATTGATGTTATGGATGGTGAGTTCTTACTTGATGGTGATAACTTTACCAATAAAGCAATCCATGATCGTGACTTTGGAATTGTATTTCAAAGTTATGCATTATTCCCTCATTTGTCAGTCTTTGATAATGTAGCATTTGGATTGAAGCTACGTAAACTTGATAAAGCGACAATCAAACAAAAAGTTGATGAGATGTTGCGAATCTGTGATCTAACAGGATTTGAAACACGGTTCCCTAAGAACTTATCAGGAGGACAACGTCAACGTGTTGCCTTAGCTCGAGCTTTAGTCATTGAACCAAAGCTACTTTTACTTGATGAGCCACTCAGTAACCTTGATGCTCAATTAAGAATTCAAATGCGTAATGAAATTAAACGTATTCAACGTGAATTAAATATTACAACTATCTTTGTTACTCATGACCAAGAAGAATGCTTTGCAATTAGTGATCGAGTAGCAATTATGAAAGATGGTCAAATTGAACAATTGGGTACACCAGAAGAAATATATTCACATCCTAAAACAGAGTATGTGGCACGATTTGTAGGTTTTGATAACTTCATACCTGTAGACAAATTCCCACATGCCATCAACAATTCCAATGCGAGCTTAGCTTGTATCCGTCCTAATGATATTCTAGTTTCAGAATCAGGATGGTTAAAAGGAAAAGTTGTCACAAGTGAGTTTTTAGGGAATACATATCAGCATCGTATTGAAACAGATCTAGGCACCATCCACTGTAATCATAACCTACGTATTGAAGAAGATGCGGAAGTTCTATTAGATTTACCTGAAGACAAACTACGATTCATATAGGAGGAAAATATGAAAAAGATTCTATCAGTATTACTTATTGGTTTATTAGTATTATCAGGCTGTTCAAGCCCAAAAGAAGAGGAACAAAAAACTCTTATTATATCAACATGGGGACTCAGTGAAGATATCCTTATTGAAGATGTATACGGACCTTTTGAAAAAGAATTCAACGTTAAAGTTCAATTGGATACAGGTACGACAGCAGAACGTTACGCTAAATTAAAAAATGATCCTAACTCAACAGTTGATGTCATTGAACTCTCACAAAAAGCTGCAGCTGACGGATATGCTGATGATTTATTTGAAAAAATCGATTACTCAAAAATTCCTAATGCAGAAAAATTAATCCAAGGTGCTAAGGATCTTACAAAATCAGGTTATGGACCAGCATATACTATTAATAGTATCGGTATCATCTATAATCCAGAAACTTCACCTATTGAAATAAAAGAGTGGAAAGACTTATGGAGTCCAGAACTTAAAGGTCAAATTGCATTACCAGATATCGTTTCAACATTTGGACCTGCTGTAGTTTCTATGGCAAGTGATGTAAAAGGTGTAGACCTTACTACTGATGGTGGTAAAGCAGGTCTTGCGGCACTGGAAGAATTGAAACCAAACGTTGTGAAGACATACTCTAAATCATCAGACTTAGCACTTATGTTTGCTTCTGGAGAAATCTCAGCTGCAATTGTTGGTGACTTTGGCTATCCAGTTATTAAGAAATCAAATGAAGCTGTTAAATACGTAATTCCTGAATCAGGTACTTACGCAAACTTTAATACACTTGATATTAATAAAAACTCAAAGAATAAAGATCTCGCTTATAAATTTATTAACTTCCGTTTAGGATTAGAGTTACAAACAAAGAATGCTTCACCAAAAACACTAAACGAAGCACCAGTTAACTCAGAAGTTGTATTATCAGGAGCCGATGCAGAAAACAAGACATACGGTGATGTAGCGGCACGTGCTAAAGCATTAGACTTTAGTATTATCAATCCATTAATGTCCGATTGGATTGACCAATACAACCGAATCATGAATCAATAATGATTACCCGAATATCAAACATTCAAGTTTATAATACGTCTCGTCGTATTTTTGAGAAACTGGATGTTTATATAAAAGATGAATATTTTTATCACATAGGGAATGAAGACATTCCCTATGATGTTTTAGTCGACGGACACGGCCATTACATGATACCGGGACTCATTGATTCTCATATGCATATTGAGAGCTCAATGACGACACCACAAGAATATTCAAATACAGTTCTCCCACTTGGGACAACCACAATCCTTGCTGATGCGCATGAAGTTGCGAATGTTTTTGGAGTGCAAGGTTTACTTGAGTATATGAATCAGGAACAAACGTTAGATGTATATTGGGCAATACCTTCATCTGTTCCTTCGACAAACTCGACCTTAGAAACAACGGGTGGAACGATCGATGACCATGATGTCGTTGAACTTGCGAAACATCCACGAGTAATTGCTCTAGGTGAGATTATGAACTTTAAAGATGTGACTTCCGATGAAGATACACTTACAAAAAGAATCATTAAATCATTTCGCTCAACACTGCCATTAGCACCTGTAGAGGGTCATATACCACGTGTATCAGGTTTAGAGTTGTCTAAATTCATTGAACTTGGAATTGGCTCGGATCACACCCATCAATCGGTTGATTCACTCATTGAAAAGACACGTGCCGGTATTCTTGTACAACTTCAAGAAAAATCACTGACACCAGAAATTATTCAAGCAATCTATGATTATGAACTTCTTCACAGTATTGCTTTAGTTACTGATGATGTCTTGCCTAATGATTTAATGGATACAGGAAGTCTTAACCATATTATTAAGAAGGTTGTATCCATGGGAATGGATATTAAAGATGCAATCTTTGCATCAACCTATACTCCTGCACAACGTTTACGACTCTTTGATCGAGGAATTATTGCACCAGGTAAGATTGCCGATGCTGTTATTCTAAGTTCATTAGATGACTTTGTGATTGAAGACGTTTATAAAAAAGGACGTAATATTAACGATATCGAAAAAGATACAATCGTGAGTTTCCAAGAATCAAGCTACCATTCAATTCAAAGGGATCCTGTAAGTATTGATGATTTCATTGTGAAAGCTGAAGGGGATAGCGTCAAAGTTCGTGTTATGGAACGTGAAAGTGGAGCTACCTTTACTCATGAAGCTTTTGTGGATGTTGCTGTTAAGGATGGCATCGTCCAATGGGAAGAAGCAGGTTTATCTCTCATCAGTGTTATCGAACGATACGGACACAATGTCCCAATCACTTGGGGATTTGTGAAGAATGGATTTACTACTAAAGCAGCCATCGCTTCCTCATGGGCACACGACCATCATAATATTCTTGTGATGGGTACAGATGTTCAAGAGATTGTAGCGACTGTAAATCGTGTTATCAAGATGCAAGGTGGTATCGTATGGCATGGTGAGAGTGTTGTTGAAGTACCACTTCCTTACGGTGGAGTTGTATCACTAGAACCAATGCCTCAACTTGCTCAGAAGATAAAAACAATATCAGAAGAGATGCGTACTGTTGGGTATGAAAGCATTAACTCTATTATGAGTTTCTCAGTCCTAGGACTCTTAGTGTCTCCGTATTTAAAGATTAGTGAGCATGGCTATGTTGATGTTCGTACACAAACATTTAAGTCATGGAACGCATCATGAGAACTTATACTAACTTACGAATTGTGACGGTGGACTCATCATTCACAGTTTATGAAAACGGCTTTATTAGTGTTGAAGGTAAACTGATTCAAAATATTGGAGATATGAAAGATTTTGCGAGTGACGGTGAGGTAATTATCGATTGTGAGGGAATGATAGCCATTCCTGGACTTATCAATGCACATACTCACTTAGGACTCATACCTTTAAGATCGCTGGGTGAAGATATGCCAGATCGTCTCAGAAAATACCTTTTCCCCATGGAACAAAAATACATGGATAAAGAAACGGTTGTTGCTGCAAGCCATTATGCTGCTTTAGAGTCGTTATTAAATGGGACTACTACGGTAGCTGATATGTATTATTATGCAGAAGATGTTGCTAAAGAGCTCGATGATGTAGGTATTCGTGCACTTGTTGGACAAACAATCATTGAAACATCGCAGATAGACTACGGAACGGAAGAGAAAGCATTAGAGCATACTCAGTCTTTAATCGAACAATGGAAAGACCATGATCGCATTAAGCCAATGATTGCTCCACACTCACCAGTATCAGTTAGTGAAGCAAGCCTCTTAAAGATTCGAGATCTATCTAAATTGACAGATACAAAGGTTATGATGCATGTATCTGAGATGGATTATGAGATGGAACACTTTGCTCCAAGCACTCCAGTGGCTTACTTAGATTCAATAGATCTTATCGATAAGAACTTTCTTGGTGTTCATATGATTCATACCAATGATAATGACCAAAGAATCATGAAGAAAAACGGTGCTCATGTGATTCACTGTCCAGGTGCAAACATGAAAGCAGGTAAAGGAATTACAGACCTTAAGGGCTTTTATGAACATGGTGTGAAAGCTGCACTGGGTACAGATGGACCGATTAGTGGAAATACTCTTGATATTATGACGGTTATGAAACTTGTTGCGATGGGACAAAAAACGAAATATCATGAACGGGATATTTTCCCAAGTTCAATGATTCTTGAAATGGCTACAATCAATGGTGCGAAAGCCTTAGGAATTGATGAGCATACTGGAAGTCTTGAAATTGGTAAGCGTGCAGATGTTGTTTTGATTTCAACAGAAGAAGCAAATATGTATCCGCTCTATGACCCGATTCCAAGTATTGTATATCAAGTTCAAACACAAAATATTCATACGGTTATGGTTGATGGAAAGGTTCTTGTAGAGAACCATAAACTTACAAAACACTCTATCAATGACGCACGGAATGCGTTAAATGAAGTTGTAAATAAAATCAGTCAAAATAGTTGAGCATGTCTCTTGAATTAATATACCCCATGGGGTATATTTTTCTTTGTTGAGGAGAATGATATTATGTTTTTTTTCAAGAAAGTACCGACAGTCACATGGAGTGACTTAAAACCAAGTGACCAAATAATCGATGTTCGTGAACGTCACGAATTTAAATCAGGTCATGCTCGAAACGCAAAGAATGTACCACTTTCAAATATTCCTAATTTTGACACCAACAAAGAAGTCTTTGTAGTGTGTGCAAGTGGATCAAGAAGTAAACGAGCAGTTAAAATATTAAGAAAAAAAGGCATTGATGCCAAAAATGTACGTGGAGGTATGATGTTATATGGACGTTAAAAGAATTGTAGTTGTTGGAGGAGTCGCTGGTGGCATGAGTTTTGCAACGCGTTACCGTCGATTAAACCAAGATGATCATATTATTGTCTTTGAGAAGGGTCCGTATGTCTCTTTTGCAAACTGTGGATTACCATACTATATTTCTGGAGAAATTAGTGATCGTGAAGATTTAATTGTTGCATCCCAACAAATGCTTCAAGACCGTTTCCAATTAGATATCCGCAGCAATCATGAAGTAATTTCAATTAACCCAGAAGCAAAAACTGTGACTGTTCAGATTGGTGATCGTCAAGAAGATGTTGCTTATGATGAACTCGTACTATCTACAGGTGCTAAACCAATCGTTTTAGATATCCCAGGTCGTGATAATAATGAAGGTGTATTCACATTACGTAATATACCTGATGTTGATGCGATCACAGCTTATGTGGAAAATAAGAAACCACAATCAGCAGTCGTAATTGGGGCTGGATTCATTGGTTTAGAAATGGCAGAGAACCTAAAACATTTAGGACTTGATGTCAGTGTTGTCGAGAAAGCACCACAAGTATTACCACCGTTTGATGAAGAAATGGCAAAGTTTGCTTTATTCGAATTAAACAAACATGGTGTTAAAGTCTATACTGATACAAGTGTGACTCGTTTCGAAGGATCATTAGCTGTACTCGAAGATGAAAGTACATTAAATGCTGATTTAGTTATTATGTCAGTAGGTGTGCTTCCAGAAACTAAGATTGCTAGCGATGCAGGATTAACACTTGGTATGCGTGGTGGTTTGGTTGTTAATGAAAACTATCAAACATCTAACGAGCATATTCACGCTGTTGGTGACGCAATCATTGTTAAACATACTGTAACTCAAGATGACGTTATGATTCCTCTAGCTTCACCTGCAAACCGTCAAGGACGTCACTTAGCGGACATCTTAAGTGGTATTGAACATAAGAATCATGGCTCATTAGGAACAGCAATTGTAAGATTGTTTGATTTAACCTTCGCTTCAACAGGATTGAATGAACGTCAACTTAAGGGACGTGACTACAAAGTCATGCATTTATATGCAAACAATCATGCAGGGTACTTCCCAAACGCTACTAAGATTAACTTGAAACTAATCTTTGATCCACAAACAGAAGCAATTTTAGGAGCACAAGCAATTGGCGAAGATGGCGTTGATAAACGCATTGATATTATTGCTACAGCTATTAAAGCAAATATGAAAGTTACCGACTTGCAAGAATTAGAACTTAGCTATGCACCACCATTCGGTTCTGCAAAGGATATTGTGAATATGGCTGGATATGTAGCTCAAAATATCTTAATGGGAACAACTAACTTAGTACAATGGCATGAGATTAAAAAACTTCAAGATGAAGGTGCGCTTATCCTCGATGTACGTGAAGATGATGAAGTAGCAGAAGGAGCTATTGAGGGATCTGTTCATATGAAACTTGATTCCATGCGTTGCAGTATGATTCAATTGCCACGTGATCGACATATCGTTCTCCATTGCGAAAGTGGTGTTCGTTCATACAACGCAGAACAAATATTAAAAGCCTCAGGTTTCAATGTATCAAACCTTGATGGTGGTTACCAACTGTATAAAGTTGCGACAGGAAAAGTAGGGAATTAAAGAATGCGCTCAATAACAATGCGAGAAATGATGAATTTAAAAAATATTGATGTTCTAGATGTAAGAGAATATGAAGAAGTAATTTCTGGGATGATACCAGGAGCAACTCATATTCCTTTGGGAATGATACCAGGTCGTGTAAGTGAACTTAGTAAGTCAAAAGAGTACTATGTAGTTTGTCATACAGGTTCACGATCAATGATGGTCAGTCAATTCTTATCACAACAAGGTTATAAAGTTGTGAATGTGATGGGTGGTATGAGTGCCTATCGAGGAGCTTTAAACTATGAAATGTGATCCAAGTATTCAAAATCGTGTCAAACGAATTAATGGACAAGTTCAAGGTGTTCTTAAAATGATGGAAGAAGAAAGAAGCTGCGAGGATATTGTGACGCAATTAAGTGCAATTCGCTCTAGTGTTGATAAAGTGATGTCACTCATCACTACAGCAAATCTTGTTTCAACTATTGAAGAAACCTATGATATCTCTTTAGAAGGTATCGATGAAGCTTTAAATCTTGTCGTAAAAAGCAAATAAAAAGTCGGGAAACCGACTTTTTTACTTGTTTTGATCTAACCAGTTCACTGCTGTCGCAACATAAGCAACGACCCCATAAGGGATGCAAGCCTCATCAAAGACAACTTTAGGATGATGAACTCCGTATACTCCACCTTTACGGCTATCACTTGCTGCTATGTTAATTGAAGTAGCAGGGATGATTTGTGATATCAATGCAAAATCTTCGGAACCCATTGTTGGTATGTCTTGTTTCATTGGTGGAATCAATGTTAAGTTTGGGATATATTTCCCAAGAACTTCGTTAGCTATGTTAGATACCTTTTCAGATGAATCGAAAAATGGAACGCCAGCAGGGAAGGTAACACTTCCTTTACAACGCATTGCTGTAGAAATACCTTCTACAATTTGTACCATACGATCTTTAATAAACTGACGATGTTCTTCGTTATAGGAACGAATTGTTCCACCCATAGCAACACTTCCCGCAATTACGTTAGATGTTACTGCTCCACGAATATCACCAACAGTAATCGTTGTTAAACTGTTTGGTGGTAATTCTCGTGATTGAATGGCTTGGATTGCTTGAAAGATTAGGTTCATTGGAATTGTTGGATCGTATGTTAAGTAAGGAGTAGAACCGTGTCCTCCTTTACCTTCAATGTTAATTTCAAACCAATCTGAAGATGCCATAGCTGGACCATGAGGCATTAAGATTAATGAACCTACATCCAGTGGATAACCTGGGGCAACGTGTACCATCAGTGCTGCATCAGGTTTCGGATTCTCTAGGATTCCGTGTTCCAACATATCTTTAGCACCTAGCAATAATTCTTCCGCAGGTTGGAACATGAATTTTATAGTTCCTGGGATACTGTCTTTATGTTTTTGTAGAAGCTTTGCTGCTCCCAATAACATAGTTGTGTGGATATCATGTCCACATGCATGCATTTTTCCTTCAATTGTTGATTTATAATCAAGATCGTTATCCTCAACAATAGGTAGTGCATCCATATCTGCACGAAGTAAGAATACTTTACCTTCGCCATTTCCAATTGTAGTCGTTAAGCCAGCTTGACCAACACGTGTTAGATCATAGCCAAACTCTTGCAGTTTCTTTTCTACAAAATCACGAGTTTCATATACTTCAAGTCCTAGTTCAGGATTTTTATGAATATGTCGACGGATACTAATTAATTCATCCATCATTTCTTGAGCTTCACTCCATAATACATCTTTTAATAATGTCATATACCCTCCTCATATGATAATACAGATATGATATCACACCCTTAGAAAATTATTCTTTATCTTTAAGATTTCAGTTAATTTAACATGATATACGTTACAATATATGTAGTCATAAAATAAAGGTTTTGTGAAAGCGCTTATTATATGTGTTTTGTATGTACAATCTATGCTACAATAAAAAAGTAAAGGAGGGAGAATAATGATTATTCAGAGTAAAAATGTTTGGTATCGTGATAGATTTCAACCACTGCAACTTAAAATAAGTGAAGCAGGGACAATTGAAGCTATCAATGCTTATGATGATGCATTATCTGAAGAAGATTATAGTGGACGTATTATGCCAGGTTTTATTAGTACTCATGACCATGGAGCTCTTGGAAGCTCTGCAAATGAAGCGACACATGAGTATCTAGATTCTTGGTCAGAGTTTCTAATTAAAGAGGGAGTTACTGCTTTCTATCCTACAACTTCAACACTATCAAAAGAAGGCTTATTACAAGCTCTTGAAGTGTTGGGAAGTTATCAAGGAAGTAAAGAAGGAGCACAGTTCTTAGGTATTAATGCTGAGGGACCAATGTTTTCCCAACATCCTCAAGCACGAGGTGCTCACATGCCTGAGAATATATTCCCAGCTACCCTAGACTTATTAGAAGAGATGGTGGAAGCATCCAACCATCAAATTAAGATTATTACCATAGCTCCTGATATTGAAGGGGCAATGGATGTTTATGATGCTTGTGTTAAGCAAGGCATCCGTATTTATATGGGACATATGAATGCAAATACACAACAAATCAGAACAGCTATTGATCATGGTGCAACAGGATTTACTCATTTATATAATGGGATGACATCCTTCCACCATCGTGATGTTGGTCCAATAGGAATTGGTTTATTAGATGATGAAACGTATGTAGAGATTATTGCAGATGGTGTACATGCATCTGAAGAAGCGATAGAGCTAGTGTATCGTGCTAAGAATCCTAAGAAAATCATCACAATTACAGATGCTATCTTTGCGAAAGGTCTTCCTTCAGGAGAGTACCATAGAGCAGATAAAGGTAGTTATATTCGTGTTGATGAAGAAGGTAGGGTATTCTTAGAGTCAGGACGTTTAGCAGGTAGTACCAATCGTTTAAATAATCTTGTAGATTACCAAATTAATACACTTGGTTTACCAGCAAAATATGTCATCGCATCCGTTACAGAAAACCCTGCAAGAATGATGGGCTTAAATAAAGGTCTTATCAAAGTAGGATATGATGCAGACTTAATTTGTGTTGATAATTCATTTAGAGTGCTTGATGCATTTGTAATGGGTAAACATGTATTTGATAATGTGAAGGAGATAGTATGAAACCAGTCATTGAAGTACTTTGTGAAACAGTAAGAGGATGTATTATCGCTAAAGAGTGTGGTGCTGATCGTATTGAATTGAACAATGCAACACTTTTAGGGGGGCTTACACCTACAGTAGGAACACTAATCGAAGCGAAGAAACATGTTGATTTACCAATGGTAACCATGATTCGTCCACGTACTGGTGGTTTTCTCTACGATGAATATGAAGTCGAACAAATGTATTTTGATGCCGTTCAACTTTTAGAGAACGGAGCTGATGGGATAGTCTTTGGATTTTTAGATATTGATCGCAATGTTGATGTAGAACGTACGAAGCGTTTTGCTGACTTAGCACATCAATATGGAAAAGAGGCTATATATCATCGTGCTTTTGATAATGTACGTGATCCGTATGAAGCAATTGAAGTTCTGATTGAATGTGGAATAGAACGTATTCTTACAAGTGGACTTCAAGCGAATGCGATTGATGGAGTTCCTCTACTCAAGGACTTACATGAAAAATACGGAGATAAAATAGCACTACTTCCTGGAGGCGGTGTTGTTGCAGCGAATATTAAAGAAATCCTTGATAAAACTGGAATTCCAGAAATTCATGGTTCCTTTAAGGAATGGATTAGCGACCCAACTTCATCACGCTATAGTGATATTGGTAAGAAGAGAGAGCCAGATTACTTTGATGTAAGTAGGGAAGAATTAGAGAAAGCGGTACAACGAGCACATGGAGAATGATTTAATAAGTAAACGACGATTCTATGGTGCAACTAAGTGGACACTTGTTGAAGAGGATGTCATTTCTCTGATTCAGGCAGATATGGATTTACCAGTATCTCCTGCAATCTTAGAAGCGATTCAAACTCGAGCAGAACATCCAACCTTTGGTTACACTGATCGTGGTATTGAGTATCAGCAAGCATTTGCTGATTGGTTAAATCGAAAGCATAAGTATCAGGTCGAGGCAAATAATATTGCCCTATCAACAGGAGTAATGTATTCAATTAGCGCAGCAATACAGCTACTTTCTGAACCAGAAGATGGAGTTCTCTATGTTGAACCTACCTATCCACCCTTTAGAGATATGGTGCTAAAGAATGGTCGTGAGTGTCAGGTAAGTGACTTAGTTCTAAAAGACTCATGGACTTATGATTTCCTTGACTTAGAATCTAAAATTAAAGAGAATACAAAGATTCTTTTACTATGCAATCCACACAATCCGACAGGTAAAGTCCTAAACGATGAGGAAGTAAAAGAAATCGCAAGAATAGCAGAGAAGCATAATCTATATGTGGTAGTTGATGAGATTCATGCAGACTTTGTATTCGATAAACCACATCTACCCTTAATGAATGCTAGTGAGTATATGTTGAATCATACAATAGCGTGTGTGTCAGTAAGTAAAACATTCAATGTAGCAGGTTTAAAAGTATCGGCATGCATCATTAAAAACAATGAGTTGATGGAACACTTTAGACACTATGCAGCAACAGTAGGGATTCATAGTATTAATCTCTTTGGTTTAGCTGTACTAAAACCTGCACTGTATGAATCAGATGCATGGTTGGAGAGTGTTAAGAATCTTATTATTGAGAATAGAAATCGGGTAGTGAGTTTCATCCAAGAGCATAATTTACCACTCAGTACATCAATTGAAGAGGGTACCTATTTTATGTGGATAGATTTCTCAAAAGTAAATAAACCAGGACTAAATAAAACAATGCGTGATAAAGCTCGCATTGCATTTTCTGATGGAATAGATTTTGGTCAAAACTTTGAAAACTATCAGCGATTAGTTCTTGTGTCACCACCTGAAATTATTCAGGAGTTTTTAGAAAGACTCTTAGATTTCATGAAAAAAAGTAAACTCGTATAGAGTTTACTTTCTAGCTTTAATCATTCGATCTTCAAGGAATTGAAGTGCGTTTGTAGGCATGATGATTGTTTCACCAGAGAACAAGAGGACTTCTGTTGAGAGATTAAACTTACCTGGCTTAAAGGAACGGACACTTTTATATCGAACATAGTTTGCGGTATTGAAGAAACCATCCTCATTGTAGTAGGTAGTGTTAATCATATAAGTACGAAGAAGATCTGTTGCACTTGTAATTGCGAGTACAGCATAGACTAAGTACCACATCGTCTTATCATCTGCTGTACCAATATAGGTAAAGATAGCAGCTCCAATTGAAGCGACAATCACAAGACCATAAACAACGTAGAACCAAGAAAAAGATCGATAAATCTTAAATTTCTGTTTTTTTGAAATATTTTGTAGGCTCACGGTATGATCGTAATAGAGCTTTACACGTGAATACACAATATAAACCATTAATGCAGCTATTAGTAAATAGGTAATCGAATTTAAATCCATAGTATCATCTCCATTTAGTTGAATTATAACATGACAATGTTGTACATACAATAATGGTTTTCTTTACATGGAACTTGAATGTGATAATATATACTTAATATACAGGAGGCAAGTATATGATTAAGAATCGTTATTTTAAAGCAGTCGATGAATTACAAGAAACAATACGAAATACTCAGTCAGAAGCAATGAGTGAAGCAGCAGCAATGTGTGCTGAAGCAGTTGCAGCAGGACATTCTATTCACTTGTTTGACACCGGTCATATAATTGATTCAGAAATTAAGAATCGTGCAGGTGGCTTTAACTTTATCCGTAGTTTTAAATATGGTTTGAATGTAGATTCAATTGCTCGTATCCAAGACGATCTTGAGGGTGATAAAAATCGCTCCATGGAAGGACTCGCAGAATTTGCTTTACGTGCATCCAATGTTTATCCAGGAGATGTAATGTTTATTGGTTCCGTATCAGGAAACTCAATTAGTGTTGTTGATCTAGCACTTGCAGCTCAAAAGCTAGGTGTTAAGATTGTAGCTCTTACATCAGTAACCTATACAAAACAACTTAATGCACTCCACTCATCCGGTAAAAAACTTTATGAAATTAATGATGTATTAATTGATAACTGTGCACCATTTGGTGATGCTATGTTAGATGTAGAAGGTGTAGATCGTGCATTTATTCCAGCATCTGGTCTATCAGCAGCTTATATTATGTGGACTGTAATGGCTGAACTTCTTGATCTCTTATTAGAAAAAGGTTTAAAACCTGGAATACTAGGTAGTGTGAACTATCCAGAGAACGTTCAATATAATATTGATCTTGAAACACTCTACAAGGAAAAAGGCCTATGATAGAGATTGAACGTATTCCAGTTCAAAATCTACCATCGCATAAAATTGTAAAAGATGTAAGCAATCGTCAGATTATTACCTTTATTGTGCCGTCTTTGATTGGTATCTTGATGATTCTATTCGGACCAGATTTAGCGAAGGTTTTTGGACTCATTTTCGTACTCTTTACCTTAGCTGTTTTTATTCGATTTAAAGAACGAAAAGTAGCAACAATCACAGAAACACAATTAATTGTCTATGATATAAAAAATCCAGAACTTTGCCAAGTAATTGCTTGGGAAGATATATTTACTTGGGATTTACAAAGTAATTCTGGTGGAGAAGATTGTATTCTTATTGAAGATTATGATAATAAGATAATATATGTCTATTTATTTAGTCCGTATAGGATTACAAAATATATTGAAGAATATGCTCCAAAAACAAGTAAGCAATACCGTCTTAAAGATGAACAGAATAAACGTGGGGAAGGCAATAGCCTCAAAGAAGTAATAAATTATTTTGGGAAGAGGAGAAATCGCTGATGGATTTACAGGAGAAAGCACTTAAATATGGTATCTATTTAGGAAGACGCTACAAAGACAATGAAAAAGAACTCTTTATCAATGAGATTGGTAGTGAGTTTCAAAAGTTGGGCTATGATGTACAAGCACGTTATACTAAGTTAAAACGATTTAAGGGCTTGAATCTTTATGTTGGTGACCTAGTCAATGCGAAGAACATTGTAGTTGCCCATTATGATACTCCTATTAATTCATTTGATAAGAATATGGTTTTCTATCCCTTTAACATTGAGGGGACGGAGCGTAATCAACAAGAAGTATCCAAACGTGTTGTTTTATACATCGCTTTAGCAGCGTTTGTGTTAATGTTTCTAATCTTTAAGTTTTCAGGTTTAGAACAGATGACCTTAAACATACTCGCAATCATTATTACCTGTTTGCTTAGTGCTGTAGGGTTTTATATATTACGAGGTATTGGTAATCCAATTAACTCAAACTTAAACACATCAGGTGTTCTAGGGGTTCTAGCGATTGCTGAGAAGCATCCTAAAGATACAGCCTATGTCTTAACTGATAGGGAATGTATCGATAACCTTGGTGATGTGATGTTACAGGAATCTTTACCAAAATCAATTCATACTAAGAACATTATTCATCTGCGAGGTATCGGTAGTGATGTGAAAAGTATTGTTGTTGGACACACTGTAAGTAATAGAGACTTTGCAGAAGAGATATCTAAAGGTCATAGAAATGTATCATTGTATGAATTAACAGATACTGATTTGAAACGACATTCACTTTCATATTATGATCGTGCAGTTTCAATCTCAGCAGCATCTAATGAAGATGGTTTTTGGGAAATTAAAGATGTTTTTAACAACAAAGATTTAGAAATTAATGAGGCGATGTTTACACAGGTTGTAAATATGTGTCTTGATTACTTAAAATAAGCATAATTAAGCAAAGATGGTGGTTTATACTGCCATCTTTTCTGTATCTATCACATAATCGATGCAAAATATTATTTCAAAGTATAGAAATGATGAATAAAATTTGAAACACATATTTCACATAAATTTCATATATTTACTAAAATTTCAGTAACTATTGAATCAATAGAATCCATTTCATTCATTTTGATATCAAGAATGATGTCTATTTCTTAGGTTTTCATGCATGACGAATTGACAAATACCCTCATTTAAGTAGTTGTCTATACAAAATTGAAAATTTACATAAAATATAGCGTTTCATACTTACGAAACTTCGTGAAATGAAATACTAAAACTTTCATGACGTAAAATGTGTGAGAATTTCGAAAAATGTGACTCAATCCCATAATTAGTCTTTGACATCAAAGAAAGTGGTTGCTATAATCGAGATGTAAGCGCTTAGTCTTGAAATAATGGCGCAGATGATTGGAGGATTCTTATGGAAATTGTGAATATTAGAATTGATGAACGTCTCATACACGGACAGGTTGCCGCGTACTGGACAGCAATGTTAAAAGCAACACGTATTGTTGTTATTGACGATTTTGCAGCAAAGGACCAAATCCAAAAAATGGCACTTAAGATGGCTACGCCAAAAGGTGTTAAATTATCAATATTAACGGTACCTACTGCATCAAAGAATTTACAGGAAGGTAAGTACGAAGGCGAGCGCGTCTTTGTAATCGCACGTATTCCTAAAACACTTGTTAGAGCTTGGGATGAAGGATTCCACTTTAAAACAGTGAACGTTGGGAATATGTCAGAAAAATTCGGAAGTGTTCAGGTTCGTCGTACAGTTGGTGTAACCAAAGAAGATGTTGAGAGTTTCCGTAAGTTAGTTGATCATGGTGTTAAATTAACAGCACAAATGATCCCTACTGATGATATCGTAGATTTTGCTCCACTTATTGCAAGTGACTCAATCTTTGATTAATCATCCACTAAATCTAGGCAGTAAAATTTAAAGAAATAGAGAAAAAAAGGAGGAGCTTTATGGAATTAAATATATTGCAAGTATTATTCCTGTCACTCTATGCAGGTATTGCAATGGTTGATGGATTATCATTTGGAATCGGTCTAAATGGTATTATCCAAACTGGTGTAGTTACCGGAATCTTCGTAGGACGTCCAGAATTGGGTCTTATCGTTGGTGGTACACTTCAATCATATGCATTGGGTATTGGTACTTATGGTGGTGCTTCTATTCCTAACTGGACATCAGCAGCAATGTTGGTTACAGCTTTAGGTACAAGCGTTGATCAAGCTCAAACATTAATTACGATGGTTGGGGTTCCGCTAGCAGCACTTGGTGTTCAGTTCGATATCTTAGGACGTATGTCAAATACATTCTTCCAACGTCGTGCTGACAAGTTTGTTGAAGTTGGGGATTTAAAAGGTATTGAGCGTATGAACTTAATGGGTACAATCCCATGGGCATTATCACGTACAATTCCTATGTTTGTTGCTCTTTATTTCGGTGGGGAAGCTGTTACAAACTTCACTGCATTTATTAACAACAATATTCCTTGGTTAACACAAGGTTTCCAAATCGCTGGTAAGATTTTACCTGGTGTAGGTTTCACAATCTTACTTAAATATTTACCTGTACAACGCCACTTCACATGGTTAATTGTCGGTTTCGTATTATCAGCATACTTGAAGATGGATACTTTAGGTGTAGCGTTAATCGGTCTTGCAGCAGCATTACTAGTATACCGCACAAACGTTGAAGGAGTTGGTGGAGTCGCAGCAGGTCCATCAGATATGGGAGGGGATGACGAATATGACGAGTAAAGCACACGGACGTTATGATAAAAAACAACTGAAAAAATTACACTATCGTTGGATTTGGCATTCACAAATTGGATGGAACTACGAAAGAATGCAAGGTCTTGGTTATTTAACAACCATGCTTCCTGTTCTTAAAGATTCTTATGGTGATAATCCTGAATTAATGGATAAAGCACTTCGTGTTCACTCACAATTCTTTAATACACAACCTTCAATGGGTGATATCATTGTTGGTATGAACATTGCTCTTGAAGAAGAGTTCGATGGCGAAGACGTTATCGATACAGCAGCAGCTATTAAAACATCATTGATGGGTCCATTTGCTGGTATTGGTGATACCGTATTCGGTATGATTGCTGGTACTATCTTAGGATCAATCGCTGTTACATTCTCTTTAGATGGAAACTACTTTGGACTTGCACTATTAGTTGCATGGTCACTCTTAAACCTATTTGTAATCCGTCCAATCTTCTTTGATTTAGGTTACAAACAAGGTACAGCTTTAGTTACAACATTAAGTCATCAATTAAACGCATTTACCGATGCTGCTTCAGTATTGGGGGTTACAGTTATTGGTGCGATGATTGCTTCCATGGTTAACGTTAACTTTGGTGGTATTCGTAATGGAGTCAAACTGATGAAAGAAGTTGAAGTTAACGGAGCTAAGAAAATGGTTCCTGACTACTTCCTAAACCTTCAAACAGATTTATTTGACAAGTTAATGCCAAAAGCTGGTGGAGTTATGATGGTTGCTCTTTGTTACTGGTTACTCGGTAGAAAGAATATGAACTCTAATAAACTTATCTTTGGAGTTATTCTATTCTGTCTTTTAGCAGCAGCATTAGGAAACTACACAGTTGTTGAACTTCTTGTTTAATACATAATTCATTAAAGGAGGAAGTATCATACTTCTTCCTTTTTCTTTCTTAAAAGGAGACACACTATGAAGGCAGTGTTAATAGTATCACACGGAGATTTCTCCAAAGGTTTAAAGATGTCAGTAGAAATGATTGCTGGCGAAAGAGATGATGTATTTTCTTTAGGTTTATATCCAACAGAAGGACCAGACCAATTTGAAGAAAAACTAGAAAACTTGATTTCACAATTAACAGACTATGATGAAATCTTTGTATTCACGGACTTACTTGGTGGATCACCAGGAAATACTTCATTCATGAAATTAGCAGTTGATCCACGTTTCCATATTGTTTCTGGGGTTAACTTCCCAATGCTTCTCACAACAATACTTACAGATGGTATTACAGTCGAAGAAGTGATCAATGCCGGTAACGAAGGAATTGTTGATTTAAGAAGTATGCTTGATGATGATATGGAAGAAGATGAGTAATAAACAGAAATACTTTGTTTATTGACTTTTAATGAGCGACATTATCTTTCATGCATAAAATATTTAAATAAATAATTATGTGGTTAAAATGATCGTTACTAACAACTATCGTTTAACCACATTTTTTATAAAGAGAGGATTAAGATGAGAATAGGATATAGTTTGCGGGATATTACTCCTGAATATAATATGGAACTTATTGGTTTTACACCAAGTAGAATGAGTACTGGTATTCATTCAAAACTACATGTCAAAGTATTAACACTTACTGATGGTGATAAGCGTTATGCTTGGATGGTTACAGATTTACTGGGTAATGATCTTTATCTGAAAGAACAAATACTTTCACAATTAGAGACTAAAGGATATAACTATGATGACTTCCAAATGTTTTCGACCCATACTCATTCTGGGCCAAGAGTTCTTAATGAAAGTCAGTATTATGAACAAGATGAAAACGGTCTAGAACGTCAGTATTTTGATCGTTTGGTTTCTCTATGTGTTGATGCCTTTATTGAGAGTAATGCTTCCCTTGAGCCCTTTAAAGTTCGCATAGCTCGTTCTATGATGGAAGGATTCCAGTCAAATAGAATCAATCAAGAATATGAAGATGATAAAGAAGTATTGGTAGTGGAAGTAATCTTGCCTCATGAAACAATATTACTCTACTCATTTGGTGGCCATCCTACCATACTGGATAGAAACAGTACACTGTATTCATCAGATTACGTTGGTGAAGTTGACCGTGTACTTCAAGAAACTTATCCCTTTACAATGTTCTTCAATGCACCCTGTGGTGATATGAGTACTCGTTTTTATCGTAAAGAATCAAGTCCTGCTGAGTGCAGGCGTTTAGGTACCATTGCCGCAAATTGTGTAAAAAGAGCTGTACAAAAAATGGGAGATGAAATTGAAATTAGTAAGTACGAAGTACATAATTATAATTTTGATATTCAGTTGAAGAAGTTTGATACAATCGACGAAGCACAACGAAAAGTAAAATATGCCCAAGATGAATACGATGAAGCACTTGCTCACAACATTGATGGTACTGAATTACGCATTATAAAATCACGCTTAGAAGGAGCGCTTGTCAATGAGCATTTAAGTAAGGGGTTTGTTGGTAAGACAGTGAATGGTTTTGATTACTCAATAATAAAAATTAATGATTATGATGTAATAACTCTAAGTAGTGAAGTGTTCTCTGAGCTCGTTAAACCTTTAAAAGCAAAAGGAAATACATGGCTCATTTCTTTAGGAAATCAATATCGATCCTATTTACCAAATAAGAGAGCCTATGATATTGGATCCTATGAAGCTTTATCGAGTATTTACGAACGCGGAGAGGGAGAACGCCTTGTGAAAGAAATCGAAGCTAATCGTTAGTATTCGCGAAAGATGAATGGAATTACCACGAATACATTGACAAAACCGCTTACATTTGATAGTTTTAATATAGATTGTATATACAATAAGGAGGAAAGTATGCAAGCTAAGAAGTATGTTGAAGTAGCGATGAATTCAATTAATACTGCTGTTAATGGAGCTGAAAGTGACATTCGAGATGTTGCTCACTTCATTAAGGATATCATGGTTGATGAGGGAATTATTCAATTATTTGGTATCGAACATGACTTAGAATTTGGTATGGAACTAGGATTCCGTGCGGGGGGATTGGTTCAGTATCACCAAATGTCAATTAAAGATTTAGCGTTTAGAGGACACATTCCTGCAGAGGAAGCACTAGATCCAAATTTCTATGATCGTGAAGATTTAGCTCAAAAACTTTGGGATATGTATGAAACAGATCCAAGAGACGCACTTGTAATTTATGCTGTCGAGAATGTATATAACGTAACACTAGCTCTCGCAAAACTTGCGAAAGAAAAGAATCATAAAGTGATTGTAGTAAGTTCAGAAGCTACAATTGTCCAAACAGAATATGCTGAGAATGCTAAAGAGCTTCTAGCATTAGCTGATAAGAGATTAGACTTGAAGATTCCATATCCTGACTTGGTAATGGATGTTAAAGGTACACAAGTATGCCAAATCGCAAACTTAATTGGTAACATGTTTGCACAATCCTTAACAATGGAAATCTATACTGCATTAATCGAAGGTGGCCATGAAGCTGGAGTATTATGGAGTGCTAACATTGTAGGTGCTGATGAGCACAATGATTCTATCTGTTCGAAATTTGACGGACGTTATAATTCATAGGGAGGGCATATGACAACAATTAACACACAACGTTTCTTAGAAGAAACACATAAAGTAGTCAATAAATACCAAGAAACGCAAATGGAAAATATGCGTAAAGCAAGTGAGATTCTTGCAGAATCAATTATGAATGATGGAGTTGTTCACTTCTTTGGATCAGGTCACTCAGTTGGAGTTGGTATGGAGATGATTGGACGTCCAGGTAACTTGGTTCCAATTCATCAAATAGTAACCAGTGATTTCGTTACCAAAGGAATCACAACATTGGAAGACTTTAGAGACCCAGTCAATAAATTTGAGAGAAGACCTGGTGTTGCAGATAAGCTCTTCGATATGTACAACATTAAACCGCAAGATGCATTTGTAATTATATCGAATTCAGGAATTAATGGAGTTGTTATTGATTTAGCAATTAAAGCAAAACAAGAGAAACATCCAGTAATTGTAATCACAAGTTTAGAACATACTACAGCTGAACCATCACGTCACCCTAGTGGACAAAAACTTATGGACTTTGGAGATATCGTGATTGACAACTGTGGACCTCGTGGTGATGCCATGATACCTCTTGAAGATGGTGGTAAGATTGGTTCTATCTCATCAATTATTGGTATCTTAATTGCTCAGGGATTTACAGCAGAAGTTACATCAATCTTGAAAGATAATAATTATGAAGTACCAGTACTACTCTTCGAAGATAATGCTGAAGCAAAAGAACATAACCAAGCTCTAAGAGCGAAGTATGAAGGGAGAATATAATGAAATACGAATTTGAATATATGAATAAATTGGATGAATTATTCCAAAAGGTGTATGAAAGCCAAAAAGAAAATATTAAGGAATTAGCAGTTAAGTTTGCAGAGAACATTAAGACAAATCATGTAATCCATACATTTGGTACAGGACACTCACACATGATTGGTATCGAGTTGTTTGCTCGTGCTGGTGGTCTTGCGAACGTTAATGCGATGCTTGATCCTGATGTCTTAACATCAAATGGAGCACGTCGTTCAGGAGCAATGGAAAAACTATCCGGAGTATCGGATGTTGTTTACGATAGTTATAATATTCAAAAAGGTGATATTATGATTATTACTTCAAACTCAGGTAGAAATGCAATGCCAATTGAAATGGCAATGCGTGCTAAAAAAGAAGGTATCTATACCATCGCTCTTACAAACTTAGCACAATCACAAGCAACTACGAGTCGTCATGAAAGTGGTAAGAAATTATATGAAGTTGTAGATTTCGTACTTGATAATTGTGTTCCTTCAGGGGATGCAATGATGCAAGTAGGATCTGTTGGTACAGGTCCTGGATCAACAATGGCAAGTATTTTCATCTTAAATACCATCGTTAGTGAAGCAATCAAGATTCTTGGTGAAGAAGGTGTCGACATTCCAGTCTTCCAATCACAAAACGTTGATGGATTTGATAATGATGCATTGTATGATAAATACGAAGATCGTGTAAAACACTTCTAAAATTGAATGGATAAAGAAAAGAGCTAAAATAGAAATATTTTAGCCCTTATTCTTATTCTTGATTTAATAAAATACTTTCGAAACTAAAGCGTTCAGTGTGGTAATAACTAATACCATATTCAATAACTTCATTTTTATAGGTGTAAGAAACACCTTCTACCTTCAATGCAAACCCAGAGTTCTTTTGATAAAGAAACTTACTGATTTCTCCATCAACGGGAGTTGCGGTTACAACTTCTTGTAAGTAGTAAATCTTCTTATGATACTTATTCACAATAATATCGTAAAGTGATTCCTTGGAAAAATCATACATCTCTATATCTGGGAATAAAGCAGTATTAATAAATACAACTTCATATAAGAATGGATCACCATCAACAGATCGTTTACGTACGACTTCTAACACCGTTTCGTCCTCATTAAGCTTCATAGCTTCACGAATCGTTTCATTAGGAATAATATGTTTAACACTTGGTACTTCTGTAGTGGGAACACTACCGGTATCTTTAATCATGTCGGTAAATCCAGTTATGCGATTAGCTTTACGGATAATTTCTTTCTCGACAAAGACACCTTTGTCAGGTACACGATAAGCGAGTCGCTTAATAATGAGTTGGTCAATAATTGTACGAATTGTAGTCCTACTGACGTTGTAGGTTTCCATTAACTCTCGTTCTGTTGGGAGTTTCTCGTGGGGTTTATAAATGTTGTTTTGAATATCACTTTCTATGATAGTTTCGATTTCTTTGGCGGTATATTTCTTCATGATGCCTCCGTGCAAATTCAATATTGTATATATATTAATAGTGTATCAAATTTAGAGAATAATTTAAAGATATGAATAAGGAGAACCTATGGACATTAAGATATTAATCTTCGATATCGATGGAACACTTGTTGATCGAAGCAAGCAAACGGTAGAGGATGATGCGATACAAGCAATGAAACAGGCTAAAGACAAGGGATACCAAATACTCATAGCAACTGGTCGTTCATTTTTCTTTATCCATGATGACGTAAGAGAAAGGGTACCCAGTGACTATTATGTGACTGTGAATGGTGCACTCTTAAATGATGGAAAAGGTGAAGTAATCAAGAGTTACGGATATTCCCATGAATCCTTAAATAATCTAATAGACTTTGCAGAAGACCATGAGTTTCCAATAGGAATCAAATATCATGACTTTATTGGTATTCATGGTGACTATCAAGATTATGTAACACGTTATGTAGGTTTTAAACACCCTGGAGTTAAGTTTCTTTTACCAGATAATGAACGTAAATATTTAAGTGATAATAATCCTGTAGGTGCATTTTGCTTTGGTCCAAACGATATGATTTCAGTATTCCAAGAAAAGATGCCAGAGCTATACTTCACAAGAGCATCAGATATTGCTTTTGAAGTTACAAAGCAAGGTGTTGATAAGACAAAAGCAATTGAAGACGTCCTTAATATGAATGGCTTAAGCTGGGATAATGTCATGGCATTTGGTGATGGTGATAACGATATCGAAATGCTTGAGAAAGCAAAAGTAGCTGTTGTAATGGGGAACGCGACTGATAATGTAAAAGAATATGCAGATTATATTACAGATACTGTATTAAATAGTGGTATTATTAAAGCGATGAGAGCACTAGATATCATCGAATAATTGAGGGAGAAGTATATGAATAGTATAGTTTTAAGAATTCGTAGTGTTTATGGGAGCTTAAGTAAAGTAAATCGTAATATAGCTGACTATTTTATTCATAACTTGGACGATGTAGCTCAAGAAACGGCACAGGAAATTGCCAAAAAAAGTAACACTTCACCTGCTTCTGTAATTCGTTTTGCAAAGAAAATGGGTTTTGCAGGACTCGAGGATCTTAAAGATTCTATGTTGACAGAAGAAGAGATTGAAGAAAATCCAATTATTTTTGACCCAATTGTGAATGAGGGCGATAGTTTTGATGTTATGAGCCAAAAGATTCAAGTTATAATGGAAAATTCAATGCAAGACTTATTCTATCAACTTGATTTAGAAAAATTATCAGAAGCAATAAATTTGGTTAAACATGCGACCACAATCTATGCTTTTGGGATAGGGTCATCATCCTTACCTGCTTATGATTTATCGCAGAAGTTTAATCGTATCAATAAGACAACTCATTTTAACTTTGACACACATCTTACAAGTGTACTCTTGAATAACGCACGCAAGACCGATGTCTTGATAGTATTTTCTTATACAGGGCGCTCACGGGAGCCAATTTATGCCACAGAGATTGCCCAATCAAAAGGAGTACCCGTTATCGCAATTACGGGAGATAGAGAGTCGAGACTCGCAAAGCTTGCAGATGTATCTATAGGCATACCAGAGAATGAACCACTCATTCGAATTGGTGAAATTACATCTAAGATTAATTCGATGATTGTAGCAGACTTAATCTATTTAGGCGTAGTTCAGCCTCATTTAAGCAGTTATCAAAAGATTTTGCATGAAACAAAAGACATTGCAAAACGATACAGAGA
>RCMY010000872.1_pt1 | contig 28991 bp, 23 predicted proteins | sample 2041341 | NCBI WGS metagenome assembly RCMY01 (sample SAMN09708234, study PRJNA481090) | Marine sediment metagenome, whole genome shotgun sequencing project.
GCAATTATACGAATACTCTAATAACGAACAACATAATAACAGGCTTTATTAGGATTACCAACCATCAATCGGTTACCGTAAAGAACAATCTTTTTTTTGGGTCGGCGACAGTAGGGAATGCTGCAGATGATACGGGTACCGTCACCGTTCAAAACAGTATTTTCTATCGTTCCAATTCGGCCACATATAATCCGAATAGTACTGGCGTAACTTTCGAAAACTGTCTGACCTATAATCGCGAAGGTCTAGTCGAGACATTGGAAGGCGCGAACAATCTAGACAGATTAGACCCCATATTCGTCGCAACCAATAATAATGACAATTTTGAGGCGATGTTAGACGATTATCATCTACAGCCCAGTTCCCCGGCCATAGGAGCAGGCGTTTCAGGGGAAGACATCGGCCTCTATGGCGGCGGCGATTTTGTCTTTAATAATTTGGGTCTTACGAGCGATATTCCAACGGTTAGAATCGAGGCCATTTCGAATGCCGTTGCGCCGGGCGAAAATATCGATGTTACCATAAGCACTAACGCCCACTGATATGAGAACGCACATTTTATTTCTGGTATTCAGTCTATGCGCCTTTGTTGCAGTAGGCCAATCGATCAGTTCGGCGGAATATTTTTTTGACGCCGACCCGGGCATAGGTAACGGCACTTCGGTTGCGTTAAATGGTAATACCGGGCAATTGACGCAATCCCTGGCCATACCGACCACAGGAATACCGGAGGGGTTCCATAGTTTTTATATTCGAACGCGCAACAGCTCGGGCAATTGGAGCCATTACGATCGTGTCATCGTCTATGTCACATCCTTTACGAATACTTCCGGGCCTATAACCGCAGCGGAGTATTTTTTCGATACAGATCCAGGGGAAGGTAAAGGAATGGCCTTGGCGGTGGATGCGAATATCGGACTATTGACACAATCCTTTATCATACCCACAACGGGCTTGGCCGAAGGCACGCATACCTATTTTATTCGCGTACAAGATGAAAATGGTAGTTGGAGTGTGTACGATAGCGCAAGCATAACTATTTCTGTGGGGGCCATTGACAATTCCGTGATCTTGCAAGGCACGGTGATTACGGCAAACTATGCGGCGACCGGTGCTAGCTATCAATGGATCGACTGTGATACCGATTTGCCGATTGCCGGTGAGGTCGATAGAAGTTTTGAGGTATCCGAAAGTGGTTCTTATGCCGTGGAGATTACGGATGGTTCGGAAAACGTAACTTCGGAATGCCTGGCAGTTGTAGTGCTTCCCGATGATGATAGCGATGGTGTGCCAAACGATGTGGATGCATGTCCGCAAACGTCACAAAATGCAATCGTAGATGTCACGGGATGTGCGATTTTTTCACTCCCAACAACTAATTTTACCATACTTTCCAAAGGAGAATCCTGTACAAATAGTGACAACGGAAGCATAGAGATCGATGCCCAAGAGGACTTGAACTATACCGCGATTTTGACTGGCGATAATGTTTCCTTGACGAATACGTTTTCTTTAAAGACCCTATTTGAAAATTTGGTTACCGGAAACTACACGCTCTGTATGACGGTCGAGGGGCAACCGGGATTTGAGCGTTGCCAAGATGTCATTATCACCGAACCCGAGACCTTGTCGGTATCCTCCAAAATAAATACTTCCGATAGCAGCGTATCCTTACATCTAAAGGGAGGAAAAAGCTATACGATCAATCTGAACGATGAGGTATACAACACGTCCGAACAAGAAATTACGTTACCGCTCTCTGAAGTAGAAAACAGCCTATCGGTAAAAGCCGATGCGGAATGTCAAGGCATCTTTCAAGAAACCATAGTGCTTAGTTCAAAGACGCTGACCTATCCCAATCCAGTTGGTGCCGAAGAAATAACAGTTAATCTTGGAAACGTTAATGCAAAGACGGTCGAGCTTGTGCTTTATTCCTCGACGGGCAAAGAAGTTCTCAAAAATTCCCAGAACGTGGTAGGTCATAAAATACGATTGAACATGGACGGGCTTTCTTCCGGAATGTACTTGTTGCATATTAAAACAAACCATATAGTGCTGAACTACAAAATAATAAGGAGATGAAAAACATAAACATAGTAGTAGTTTTCACAACATTTATCATGATCGCTTGTGGAGGAGGCGATGATGGCGGGGACGGTCCCGACCCTCAACAACAGCCGCCTGTGACCGTACCGGAACCGAAAGCTACAACGCTCATTTTTCCTGAAAACAATACCGAATGCAATGAAGGTGCTGTTTTGAACGATAATGAATCGAGTGTGATTTTTGAATGGAACGCCTCGGAAAATACGGATAGCTACGAGCTGAATGTTGTCGACTTAAACACTAGTACCACCCAAAAATCGAGTGCTACGAACACTAGTCAAACTATCACCTTGGAAAGAGGAGTGCCCTATGAGTGGTTTGTAGTCTCCTCGGGCAACGGAACGAAAACAATCGCAACCAGTCCGAAATGGAAGTTTTACAATCAAGGAAAAGGGGTAGAAAACTATGCGCCATTTCCGGCCGAAGCAGTAAGTCCGGCAAGGGGAGCAACCATAAATTACACCTCAAATGTCGCTTTGCGATGGCTTGGGAGTGATATCGACAATGACATCGACTCTTTTGAAGTCTTTTTTGGAACGGAAACCGACCCGGCAACTTCCTTGGGCACTACAACCGATACGATGATGGAAGCAACTGTGGTTTCAGGTCAAGTATATTATTGGAAGGTTGTGGCCAAAGATAGTCAGGGAAATACCTCGGAATCGGAAATTTTTGAATTTAGGATGGGATAATTATTCTCTATTTGTTGAAAGGACTTTTTGTATAAGCCCACCCGCGTTCTAAAAGCCAAGCCCCAACGTTTTCTCCTTTGGCAGACAGGTCTAAAACCTTTGAGATTTTTTTTGGGGCAGCTGCCGACCAGAAAGACTAGCTGCCGCGGTTTTTTTTTGGACCGTACCAACTACTACCGAATCGGCCGTATCATATAACTAAAAGACAGATTCCCCGGTTGGATCTGATACTCTTTATGCGGCATCATGCCCCAGCTGTTATCCCCACCGACGCCCATTTGGCTTTGGTCGATATTTATGCTGATCAGGTCCCTTTTCGGTACGTCGTAGGTATGGCGTTGGTGTTTTTTCATCCCCTCATCAAAATCGGAATTATACTGATGGTGGGCGCTAAAACCAAAGGTTTCCGGGGCAGTGATTTCGATACCCTTGCCATTGCCATTGGTGAACGATAGCGTACGAACATCACTACGGTTGCCGTTGGCTTGTGGTCGAATGTATTCAAAGAATAAATCATCTACTTTGGCGTCATAAGACCCGACCAGCGCCGCTGTCTTTCGATCTTGATAGTTTTCAAACGGACCTCTGCCGTACCAATTTACATTATCATAAGCATTATCGATAATGAAGTTGTTGCCGAATCGGGGTAGGATGGGGAGGTCTTCGCTAATACCCGTTAACTGAGTTCTGACCATAAGTTCACCCTTGTTGTTAATAGCATAGGTAACTGCTGCCTGTCCGTCGACCGAGGGTAAATCAAAAGTAGCGGTGATGTCCAAATTGTCCTTAACCTTAAAAGGATTGTCCGTCAACTTTAGCGCGTCCATTCCTTTTTCCTCAACTTTCGAATTCAACTGCAGACTTGTAAGCTTTTGAGTTTCGGTCGCTTCTTTCCATGCTTTTAGGCGTTCGGGCATATTATATCCAAAGTCGTTATCGGTCGGCGCGCGCCAGAAATTGACTTGCATGCCTTTTAAAATAAGGTTGCCGTTGCCGTAGTCGAGGGAAGTCAAGATGCCTGTGATAGCATCGATTCCGACTTCAAATCCGTCTCCGGTTATTTTGATGATGTCGCCCTCTTTGATTACGGACAGGCCTTCAGTATTGTTCTCGAACACCGCCGGGGTAAAATCCGTAAGCTGAAACTGGGCATAGGCGACTTCATAGTCCTTGGGAACCAAGAGTGCCTCTTTCTTGGTGGTGGCGTAAACGTTCAAAAAATATTCAGCGGTGGGATAGGACAGTTCCGGTAGATCGATTTGTACAGTCTGGGACGCGTACGGTTCAACGGAAACATCTGAAATATTCCCCGAGGCTTCCTCGCTACCGTTTTTCATGAGTTTCCAAGAGAAAGCAAACTCCGAAAGATTGGTGAAATCGTAATGATTGGTGAGAGTAATCGCTCCCGATTTCGGATTGTCAGAGGTAAACTTCACGTATTGGTATACTTTTTTTACCTCGTGCAACGACGGATGCGCCGAGCGGTCGGGGTTTACCAAGCCATTTATACAAAAATTATCGTCGTTTTGAAGATTGGATGCACCGAAATCACCTCCAAAAGCATAAAATGGGGTTCCTTCGTCATTTTTGGCCAAGAGGCCCTGATCGACCCAGTCCCAAATAAAGCCGCCCTGAAGCACATCGTACTTTTCCATTACGTCCCAATAATCCTGCAGATTACCGACACTGTTGCCCATGGCGTGTGCATATTCACACTGGATATACGGACGTTTCGGGTCATTTTCCGCATACTTGATCATTGTTTCGATTTGATCATACATCGGGGCCTGTATATCGGTATTGTCATATTGAGTCGCTCCTTCATACTGTACTGGCCGGGTATTATCTTGTGCTTTCAGCCATTCGTAAGTAGCTACAAAATTTTCACCGTTGCCCGCCTCGTTGCCCAGTGACCAAGTTACGATCGAGGTGAAATTCTTGTCTCGCTCGTACATACGCTCGGTTCGGTCGAGGTGCATGGCTTTCCATTCGGGCCGATAGGCCGGGTGTATTTTCTTGGCAGCCTCGTCGTTGTCAAGCCCTTGGTTGGTGGTGCCCATACCGTGGGTCTCGATATTGGCTTCATCGACCACATAGAATCCATACTTATCCGCCATCCGATAGAAAAAAGGATTTTTAGGATAATGGCTACAGCGAATGGCGTTGAGGTTGTTCTGTTTCATGACCTCCATATCCTTCAAGGTCACTGCCTCGCTGATGACGTGTCCGGTGGTTTCGTCGTGGTCATGGAGATTCGCGCCCTTGATGAGTATGGGCTGGCCGTTGACCAAAAATTGGCTGTTCTTAATCTCGATTTTCCGGAAACCTATTTTCGAACTGATGGCCTCGGTAATGGTTCCCTTTTTATCCTTTAGGAGGAACAATAACGAATACAGATTAGGCTTCTCGGCATTCCAGGTTTTTACATCGGGGATGACTTTTTCAAAATTCAACGTGGTGCTGCCGGATGCAAAGTCTGTTTTTTTGGTTTCGGAATAGATTTCCTTTTCACCATCCAAAAGACGGACTTCGACCGAGCCCTTGCTTTTTTTACCGCTGTTCGCAATCTCCAAACTCAAGCTAAATTTACCGTCGGTATAGTCGTTCTCGAGATCGGCAATGGCCCTGTAATCTTTGATGGTGGTTTTGTTGGTGGCATAGAGATAGACATTACGGTCGATACCGCTTAGCCGCCAAAAATCCTGATCCTCCATATAGCTGGCATCCGACCAGCGCAATACCTGAACGGCCAGAGAGTTCGTGCCTTCTTTTAGGTATTCGGTAATATTGAATTCCGCAGGCGTTTTACTGCCTTCGCTATACCCGACCTTTTGGCCGTTGACCCAAACGTACATGGCACCGCTGACCCCTCCAAAATGTAGGTAAATGTCTTTTCCATCCCAAGTTGAAGGGGTTTCGAACGAACGCCGATAACTTCCCACCGGGTTGGCGTCATGGGGAATAAATGGCGGATTTTTCGGAAAAGGATATACAACATTGGTGTAAATGGGAGTGCCATGTCCTTGCAGCTCCCAATTAGAAGGCACCTCGATTTTGTCCCATCCCGACGTATCGAAACTTTCTTGAAAAAAATCGACCGGGCGTTGCGGTACGCTTTCGACATAGTTAAAATTCCACTTCCCATTTAAGGACTGGTAAAATGAAGAATTCTCCCAACTTTCGTTTTCAAGAGCGTTCTCGGTATCTTCATATCTATAGAACGATGCGGTAGGTACCTCTCGATTGATCTCGAATATTTCAGGATTTTCCCATTCGGGATTTTCCCATTTTGGAGCTTGAGCTTTTGCATCCAAAGAAAATAAAGATAGGACGATGATAAGGATGGGTAGGAGAGTTTTCAATGCCATGATGTTCTATATCTGATTAAATAGGATGTTGTTTTTTGGTAAGGCAACAAGATAAAGAAGTTTAAGGAAGCGGGCTAGAGAATAACAGCTGATATTTAGTAATGTCATCAATTCATGGGAAAATTGTAAATTCAAGTAAAATTGAGAAGTATGGATGTGATACGTTCCGTAAAACAGGAAGTGGGCAAAATCTCAAAAAATAATTAGGCGATCAGTACATTAATTCAATCAGATGAGGAATGGAGAAAACGTTCGATTACCCCAATTTTCAAAGTTATCAAAGAAGAAGGTGTTAGGGCATGAGCTATTCGCAAAATTTGCTCCTACCTCCGAAACACCATCTCAAACTCCTGGCAGACCACGATCATGCTCTCTCGCGGCACGCGCCCAAAAGCGGTCAGTTCTTTGGTAAAGTACTCCCAGTGTACCTTTTTCCAATAGGAAAGGCTTTTATCGCCTTCGCCTTCTCGCTGGGCATAGGCCGTATCGATGGCAAAGAAGGGTTTTAAGGTTACCTTGGTAGTAAGTACGATACATTGTGCTTGGCCCTCCCAATCGGTGACGACAATAAAATCCCCGATTTTCGGTAAGGGTTCTTTACGGTACTGCATCCCTAAAAGTGAACAAGAAGTCGCCCTCTTGAGGCCTTTTTTCACAAGTTCGGCACATTCGTTGGCATCCTGTTCATTGTTGCAGAAGTAGTCTACTCGTGGCGTGTCGACAAAGGCATATTCTAAATGTTTGTCAAGATAATCGCCCCAAAGAGCACGAGCCGAAGCATTTTCCATAGTTATAGGTGCCAGTTAAATAGTAGTGCCATTCTTTTTTAAATATGCTTATCCATTTTAGAAACTCAAACATCACTTAGGACTGTAAGACGCAGAAATTAAGACAAAACAATTTCTAAAAAAAAACTTAATTATATAAAAAAGCAGGTTGTCTTGCGTCGTATGTACTACTTAACAATTAGGGAATTTCGCGAACGATATTTTTTTTACAGATAAATAGATAATAGGATAGCACCTCGAAATATACGAACACGAAGATGTTTTATCCTATTTATTGGGAACATCGGTTCATATATAGGGTTGTGCGGTAACATTAAGCAAATTTCCCTGCCTTCAACTGTTTCACCGCATGGTCTGCCGCCCTTGCCGTAAAGGCCATATAGGTCAAGGATGGGTTTACGCAGTTTGACGAGGTCATAAAGGCGCCATCGGTTACGTAAACGTTGGGTACGTTATGTACTTGGTTGTGTTTGTTGACTACCGAGGTTTTGGCGCTATGGCCCATACGTGCACCTCCCATTTCATGAATGCCCAGGCCTGGCCCGGTTTCCTCATCGTAAGGCTGCACGTCGTTGAAACCTGCCTCCTTGAACATGGCTACGATTTCTTTTGTAATGTCCTTACGCATATTCTTTTCGTTCTCCTTGAATTCTACGTCGAAATCCAATTGTGGCAACCCCCATTTATCCTTTTTCATAGCGCTTAGGGTGACGCGATTGTCGTCATAAGGTAAAAATTCACCGAAACCGGTAACCCCGATCTGCCATTTTCCAGGTTTCAGTATTTCCTCTTTCAATTCTTTTCCGTAGCTCATTTCGGCGATACCTTCCGACCAATCCTGGCGACTGGCAGTGCCTTGGTAGCCGAAGCCGCGTAAGTAGCCTTCGCGCTTGGTCTTTTCATCCAAATTGACAAAACGGGGAATGTAGAAGCCATTGGCCCGTCGCCCTTTATAATATTTATCAAGATGGCCATCAACTTTTGCGGTGGCGCCCAATTTATAGTGATGGTCCATAATACCCCGACCAAGGGCGTCGGAGTCGTTGCCCATACCGTTGGGGAAGCGTTCGCTTTTTGATTGTAATAAAATACCTACGGATGCCATGGCAGAGGCACAAAGAAAAATAACGTTTGCCTTGAATTCCATTTTCTCGTTGGTCTCCGCATCGATGACCTTAACGCCCGTCGCTTTTTTGGTAGCGTCGTCGTACATAATCTCGTATACGATGGAATTGGCTCGAAGCGTCATGTTTCCAGTGCGTTCGGCTGCCGGCAGGGTAGAGGAGTTGCTGCTGAAATAGCCTCCGAACGGGCACCCTCGGCTACAGCGATTCCGATATTGGCAAACGCCACGGCCTTCGAAGCTGGCGTTCGGGTCGGTGATATGGGCCGTACGTCCAATAGTAATCAATCGGCCGTCATCGAACTTCTCGCTAACGGATTTTTTAAAATCCTCTTCCACACAATTGAGGTCCATTTTGGGCTGGAATTTTCCATCGGGTAGTTGTTTCAGCCCCAAATTTTCACCGCTCACACCAATATATTCCTCGACCTTATCGTACCAAGGCGAAATATCGGCATAGCGAACGGGCCAGTCGATGCTGATACCTTCCCTTTTGTTGGCGCCGAAATCGACATCGCCCCAACGATAGCTCTGTCTGCCCCAAGTCAGCGAACGACCGCCGACCTGATAGCCGCGGATCCAGTCGAAACGTTTGGTTTCTACATACGGGTGTTCAAGGTCGTTGACGAAAAAATGTTTATTATCTTCCATGGGAGCCCAGCCAACCCTTTTTTGAACATGGTATTTTTTCTCGTCTTCTTGAGAAAGTTCTCCTTTTAAGGGGTAGTCCCAATCATCATCGTTCATCGTGGGATAATCCTCGATATGTTTGACCATCCGTCCGCGTTCGAGTACCAAGGTCTTTAATCCGCTTTCACACAGTTCCTTGGCTGCCCAGCCACCGCTGATTCCGGTGCCGACCACAATGGCATCATATTGCTCCTCTACATTCATATTGCAATTCTATTTTATTTCTGAAGGTTTTCCTTATATTTATCACATCCCGTAGAAATTGAAATTTATGGGATTTACAGGAATTAAATATAAGGTTTATTCTTAAACCCACCACTATTTGGGATAAGTTCAGTAACAAAAAGGAAATTATAAAAGCATGAAAACAATTAAGGGACCAGCAGTATTTTTGGCGCAATTCGTAGATGACAAAGCACCGTTCAACACATTGGATGGCATGTGTAAATGGGCATCGGACTTGGGATATAAGGGGATTCAAATACCCACTTGGGAAAGTTTTCTCATCGATATCGACAAGGCCGCCGAAAGCCAGGACTACTGCGATGAATTAAAAGGAAAAATAAACTCCTACGGACTCGAAATCACCGAGCTTTCCACCCATTTACAGGGACAATTGGTGGCCGTACACCCGGCCTATGACCTGATGTTCGATAATTTTGCGCCCGATAAAGTTAAAAATAATCCGAAGGCCCGTACCGAATGGGCGGTAGATGTGGTCAAAAAAGCAGCGACCGCCAGTCGTCGATTGGGACTTAATACACATGCGACCTTTTCGGGAGCTTTGCTTTGGCATACATGGCACCCCTGGCCGCAGCGCCCGCCCGGACTAGTGGAAATGGGTTTCGAGGAGCTGGCCAAACGTTGGTTGCCGATTTTAAACCATTACGATAAAGAAGGAGTGGATGTGTGTTATGAGATACACCCGGGCGAAGACCTTCACGATGGCGATACTTTCGAACGCTTTTTAGAGGCAACGGGAAACCATAAACGCGTCAACATTCTCTATGATCCCAGCCATTTTGTTTTACAACAGCTTGATTATATCGAATACATCGATTTTTACCACGAATTCATCAAATCCTTCCATGTGAAGGATTCGGAGTTCAACCCCACGGGAAAAAAAGGGGCCTTTGGAGGCTACAATAACTGGGGCGACCGCGCCGGACGTTACCGTTCGCTAGGCGACGGCCAGATCGACTTCAAGACTATTTTCTCAAAGCTTACCCAATACGGCTGCGATGTCTGGGCGGTCATGGAATGGGAGTGCTGCATCAAGAGCCCAGAACAAGGCGCCCGCGAAGGAGCCGTTTTTATTCAAGACCATATCATAGAGGCGACCGAAAGAGCCTTCGACGATTTTGCAGGTGCCGACATCGATAAAGATCGGTTGAAAAAAATATTGGGAATCGAAAAGTAGGTAGTCGCAGTTGCGGTAGGCAGCAAAAAAGATTCAAATTCTTAAACCAAAAAAACAACATCCTATGAAAAACCTCATATTAACCCTATTCATTGTAGCATCGATTTTCGGATGCAAAGACAAAACCGAAAAATCCCAAGAAGAAATGACCGCGGAACGCGTTGAAGAAGCCGAAGCGGAGAAGCCCCCACAGGAGTGGACCGTGCTTTTCGACGGCAAGTCATTCGATGGATGGAAAGAGTTTCAAAGTGATGAAGTTTCCGATAACTGGATAATAGAGGATGGCGTTATGGTTTTCCATCCTCCCAAAGATCGTAAGGATGGTGAAATACACGATTTAGTCACTGAAAAGGAATTTACCAATTTTATCCTTTCGCTGGACTGGAAAATTTCCGAAGGAGGCAATAGTGGGGTGATGTGGGGTGTACAGGAAAACGAAGAATTCAAAAAACCATACAATACGGGTCCCGAAATTCAAGTACTGGATAACGAAAGGCATCCCGATGCCAAAGCGGGTAAGACCCATCAGGCAGGAGCACTATATGATATGATTGCGCCTTCGAAAGATGTTGCAAAACCCGCCGGTGAATGGAATACTATGATAATCACCGTTAATAACGACGAAAAGACGGGAAGTGTCGAACTTAATGGCGAAGAGGTGGTAACCTTTCCAGTGGCCAATGAAATGTGGAACACCTTGGTCTCGAAATCCAAATTCGCAGATTGGGACGGTTTCGGGAAGTACATCCAAGGAAAAATCGCCCTTCAAGATCACGGGGACATGGTTTCCTATCGAAATATCAAAATTAAGGAACTTTAAAAAACCCCTATGATCCAATCCATGACCGGATTCGGGAAGCATGTAATACAGCTTCCTTCTAAAAAAATTACCGTAGAGCTTAAATCCCTGAATAGTAAAAGTTTGGACCTGAACGCAAGGATGCCCTCGGCCTACCGTGAAAAGGAACTGGAACTTCGAAAGACCATTGCCAGTTCCTTGGCGCGTGGTAAGGTTGATTTCAGCCTTTATGTCGAATTTACTGGGAACGAGACTTCCGCTGAAGTGAATGAAGCGGCCGTCAAGAACTACATGAAACAATTGAGATCGATTGCCGATGGAGACGATTTGCGCTTATTGGAAATGGCCCTTCGGATGCCCGACTCCCTAAAAACGGAACGCGAGGATATCGAACCCGACGAATACGAGGCCATTCAACTTGCCGTTAAGGAGGCATTAAAAGAAATCAATAATTTCCGCTCGGAGGAAGGGCTAATTTTGGAAAGAGATTTTTTACTGCGCATTCAAAACCTGCAGATCTTATTGGGAAAAGTCGAACAGATGGACCCTGATCGTCAATCGGACGTACGTAGCCGGCTCGAAAAAGCAGTATCCGATCTACAAGCCGATGTCGACGAAAACCGCTTTGAGCAAGAACTCGTCTATTATTTGGAAAAGTATGATATCACCGAGGAGAAGGTGCGGTTGGATAATCATTTGAACTATTTTGCCACTACCTTGAACTCAAAAGATTCCAACGGTAAAAAATTAGGATTCATCGCCCAAGAAATTGGCCGTGAAATCAATACCATTGGCTCAAAGGCCAATTACGCCCCCATGCAGAAGTTGGTAGTGCAAATGAAAGACGAGCTGGAGAAGATAAAGGAACAGATGTTGAACGTGCTCTGATGGTAGCGTCAAAAAATTAGAAACTGGATACTGTATTTTATAGTCGTCAAGAAAATAATTCAAGGTTCAATGTTAACCAAACCTTACACCTTGAACCTTAAACTTTAAACCACATGGCAGGCGGTAAACTCATTATATTCTCGGCACCCTCCGGTAGTGGCAAGACCACCATCGTACGCCATCTTTTGGAGAAGCCCGAACTGAACTTGGCATTTTCGGTATCGGCGACCTCACGACCACGACGGGTCAAGGAGAAAAACGGGGAGCATTATTACTTTATGTCTATCTCCGAATTTAAGAACAATATCAAAAACGATAGCTTTTTGGAGTGGGAAGAGGTGTACCGTGATAATTTTTACGGCACCTTAAAAAGTGAGATCGAAAGACTATGGGGCGAGGGCAAGAACGTCATCTTCGATATTGATGTGGCGGGCGGACTCCGAATCAAACGAAAATTCCCAAAGGAGACCTTGGCGGTATTCGTAAAGCCGCCCAGTGTCGATGAACTGAAAATCCGGCTTAAAAAACGCAGTACCGAGAGCGACGATAAGATTAACATGCGCATTGCCAAGGCATCGGTTGAACTGGCCACGGCGCCGCAATTCGATAAGATCATCAAAAACTACGACCTCGATATTGCATTGCGGGAGGCGCATGATTTGGTAGCTGAGTTTATTGCCGTTAAACCTATTGAGGGAGATGAAAAAGAATAGATTTCCGCCTTTACTTCGACTTTAATTTATGCTGAGCGCAGCCGAAGTACCCAGCAATCTCGCGGAAATGACAAATACCTTCTGATTTATGAAAAAGGTCGGTCTTTATTTTGGTACGTTCAATCCTATTCATGTCGGTCACTTGATCATTGCCAATCATATGGTCGAATTCTCAGATTTAGATGAGGTCTGGTTTGTCATAACCCCCCTGAGTCCTTTTAAGAAAAAACAATCGTTGCTTGACAACCATCACCGGTATGAAATGGTCTATGAGGCCTTGGAAGACTACCCAAAACTAAAGCCCAGTAAAATCGAGTTCAATTTGCCGCAGCCTAACTATACGGTTGACACCCTGGTGCATTTGAATGAAAAATACGGGCAAGACCATTTTTTTAACCTGATTATGGGCGAGGATAATCTCAAGAGCTTCCACAAGTGGAAGAATTATGAGGCTATTTTAGAGCATCATGATATTTATGTGTATCCAAGAATTTCCGAAGGGCAGACAGAAAATCTATTCGACCGTCATCCGAAAATCCAGTTGGTCGAAGCTCCCATAATGGAAATTTCATCTACTTTTATCCGAAAAAACCACAAGGCGGGAAAAAATATTCGGCCCCTGCTTCCTGAACCGGTTTGGAAGTATATGGATGAGATGAACCTTTATCGGTAACAGGTTTTGGTTCACGGAATGGCAAGAATTTTTTAGAATTCGGAATTTCACTCGTTCACATTGAAAAGTACGACTTCATATTCAAAATTCTTGATTTCCCCTCCAATGCCGACATTGTTTATTGAAACCACATAACCGGTGTCTTCGGAAAGGGTATTCATATTGATTGCAGGTTTCCAAACGATAGTATTATCCCCATAAATACCGGTCAACTCCTCAATTTCCAAGCTAACGTCGTCTCCGTTCTTGACCTTCATTGAAATTTTTGTCTCCGTAAAATCCGCCATGGCGATGGAAAATGACCAACGTGGGTAAGCCAGTTGTTTCGGTAGATGGCCTTGCGGCGGCCAAGCAATGAATTCGGGGGTATCGGCGGGGCGCGTGCCTGGATTGCCCAGCACCCATACCGCATTGTAACTGCTTGTATTTCCGACACCTATTTCCTGAAGTTTTGGCCATAACAACCATCTTCTGTGTCCGACGGGAAAATTGTCACTGCCCTGATCCCGCATGTACGAATCAATAGCATCCGCATTTTTTGTCGAGGTCAACAAAGAGTTTTCGGCGCCTTGTTCGCCGTCGCTGGAGAAACATTTCCAATTGTTCGGTGGGTTGTGGTTCAAAGTGCCATTGGCGTGCATCATCAGGGCCGCTTTTTGGGCCTTATCGCTTTTCGAGCTGTTTTCGGCAATCTCGTTGTTAAGACCAACAGCCTTTCTGAAATATGAAAGGCGCATAAAAATTTTGTCCTTGGTAGCTTGAGGCACGCTTCCGGGATCACAAGCGGGTTCATTGCCCGTCCACGATACGTCCGATGTCGACGCGCTTGAGGCCATATAATAATCGGTATATAACTTTTTTGCGGCCGAACGACTCTTTTCATCTATGGTTTTATCGGTGGTTTCGTCGATATCAGTGGTGGAGTCCCCATTTTCTAAGGTATTTTCTTTACTACAGGAAACCGCTAAAACAAAGGCGGATAGAAAAAGATAGGAGAATTTGGAAATGCGCATAAGAATCAAGATTTGGGGTGCTCTCTTTTTCTTAACGCTTGATTCTAAGGATAGGTATATATTTTTCGATGAACGGCACAAACACCTACTCCGTAACCTTAGCCGGAATAATTGTGTCGTCATACTCTTGGTAATACATTTCCAAAAGATCGATAACCGCGTTCATAAGGTCTTTTGTTTCCAAAAGCAATGAAAAGTAGAGGGTGGTATTCTTTGGGCTCGATTCTTCGGTACGAGTTCTCGCTACTTGTTTTTCGATTTTTTGTGAAACCAAGTCGAACAGTTCCTGTTTGCGTTCAAGAATATTACCTATCTGTTCAAAAGACCGATCATCAAAGGCTTGTTTGGTATTGTTGAAGATCTCCTCCAATTTATGATCGATTTCTTTCAGTTCCTTAATCTGGTTATACTTCAATTTTTTGTGGTTGTTGTGTACGTGCTTGTGGCTGACCTTTCCGATGTATTCCAAAGACTGGGCGATATCTGTCAGATGACCCAAGACGTTGATGTAGAAATTACTGGCCCCTACGCTGGCATCGTCCAAATTTTTGATAAAATAGAAGATATGGTCCCGAAGTTCCTCGATTTCAGAAGATAACTTGGCGCCTTGCTTTTTGTTCTTTTTCAATTGGTCGAGATCGTGTTTGGACAGACCGTTAATCGAGTTGGTGTATATTTTTTTACTCCGTTTCATTACGTTCGAGATGTTCTTGGCACTTTCTTCGATTACACCCTGTATAGAGCTGCTCTCCGCTTTCTGCAAACTGTCCTCGGCCTGTATTTCCTTGGATTTTTTATTATAGGATATGTAATTTCTGGCCAGTATCAAGACCGCCGCGAACAGTAAAATAGCGATGGCGGCACCCTTGCCAAAACTTATCAAGGCCAGTATCACACCGGAAGCAATAAAAGCGATAATCGCCGTTCCGAACCATCCACCGATAACATTGAGAACGCCGGCGACGCGGTATACAGCGCTTTCGGCTCCCCAAGCCCTATCCGCCAATGACGAGCCCATGGCAACCATAAAGGTGACATAAGTGGTCGACAAGGGTAATTTGTATGAGGTCGCGACCGATATCAATATGCCAGCTACCATAAGGTTAACAGCGGCCCTAACCATATCGAAGGCCGGCTTTTCGTAGGTTTTGTCCCTAGCGAGCTCGATTACCGGTTTTTTGAAGCGTACGGCCAACTTTTGGTTGAGCGATTTCGGCATCAGCATTTGGGTGGTATCCGATATTCCGATGGCTAGACGCACGATGCTCCTAGATAAAAAGTTGGGCTGAAAACGTTCTTTGGCCTCTCCTTCACGGGCGAGGTTGATTTCCGTTTCCGAAACATATCTGGCCTTCTTAGATAGCCATAACGTTGCAACCATGACCATACCAGAAAGAAAGAGCAAAAAAGTAGGCGTAGGCACCTGTGAGGCCAATACGCTCATACTGAATTCCGTTGCTAGTTCTCCTGATGCCTGCCATGCTTCATAAGATTGCCATGCTGCAATCGGCACCCCTATAAAGTTGACCAGGTCGTTGCCCGCAAAGGCGAGGGCCAAAGCGAAAGTACCTACCCCGATTATCAATTTATAGATGTTGGTATTGGCGAAGCGCATCAATAAAAAAGAGATGATGGACCACAACACAAAGTTTGTTGCGATTAGAACCATCCATTGCGTCTCAAGAAAATCCTTAATTGTCATATCGCCAATAAACGCCAAACTTTCGTCGGCGAAGGCAGTACCTTTAATACCCTTGATTAAAATGAAATAGGTCATGGCCGACAGGGCTGCGCCGCCGAAAAGGGCACTTACCCATTTGGCTTTTTTTTCGTAATCATAAGATAATAATAATCGGGAAATCCATTGCACGAACGCCCCGACGGAAAAGGCCACTACGACGGACATCAGTATGCCCAAAATGATTTCGGTGGCCTTTGAAGTGTTGATATAATTGACGACGTCGCCAAACGAACCATTGTCGACCCCTATTTTTATCAAAGACATGGCCACCGATGCTCCCAAAAGTTCAAAAACGATGGAAACCGTAGTGGATGTAGGCATCCCCAAGGTGTTGAAGAAATCCAACAATAGAATATCGGTAATCATCACGGCCATAAAAATGAACATGATTTCGTTGAAATAGAACTCACTAGGGTTAAAGATACCTTTCCGAGCGACCTCCATCATCCCGCTTGAAAAAATGGCGCCTAGGGCAATACCGACGCTGGCAACAATCATTATGGTGCGGAACGAAATGGCTTTTGAGCCGATAGCGGAATTCAAAAAGTTGACCGCATCGTTACTAACGCCTACGACAAGATCGGCTACCGCAAGAACGGCCAGCGCGACAATCATTATCAAGTAAATATTATCCATAACTTTTAAAAATAATCAACTTGCAAATATCTATGGTAACCCTAAATGGAATGTTACCTAAACGTTATATTTTCTTCAATACACTAGAAATGTACCTCGACCTGAAAGCGGTACATCAGTTCATCTGTTCCAGCATCCTCGGAAAGATAGCTCAAATCGGTCTGAACCTTCAATTTATGACCGACGATATATTTTGAAAGCCCCAAGGTATATTGTTTTTGTGGGTTTCTACCGGTGATATCCCTATCTAGTTTGATATTTGTAAATCTTCCGGAGACTTCCCAGTTCGTTTTGAATAGGTAACCCGTCTGAAGATTCAATCCATCACCGATCTGAACGATATCACCGGTGGGGGTGCCGTCTGAATTTTTGGCAATGGGCTCATCGGCGGTTCTGTGGGCATATTCGCCCATAAACGAAAACCCACGGTATTTGAACATGGCATCTATGAAAATGGTATTGATATCGGTCTCGAAAAATCCGAGGTCGTTCGCCATGTATGAACCTTGGTTGCTTCTAGTTTTTACGGCATTTTGGTTGGTGTCGTAGGTGGCGGCCAACATCAGTTTGGGTTTTTCTTCCCGTTTTAGGGCACTTCCGCTATATTCGGAATCATTGGTAAACCTTCCGAAAGGCAACAGTTCGAGCCGAGCCGTGTATTGATGCCCGCCTAGGTTGCCGCTGACGACATTTCGCCCATCGCCTTGGGAAAATGCCACTTTTTCACGTATCAAAAAGTTATTGGTGAGTTTAAAATGATGTCGAAGCTGAAAGCCCAAGTCACGATCGATGGTAAAACGGCTGTTCAATAGGGAACGGTCTACCTGTTGCAGGTTGCCCGAAGAGATGACCCGCTCTAGGTTTCCCGGTAATTTGGTCTGTCCGAACCAAAGTTCGAAGTTTTGGTAGAAATTCCACATGACGACGGCATCCAAAATATAGCGGGGTGCGTCGCCAGTAAATTCTGAAGCCCCCGAAAGATCACGGTTCGATAGGCCAAGCTCGATTTTATATTTCAGTTTGGGCGAATAGGCAAAACCGTCGAATTTCAAACGGGCGCGCCGCACTAAAAAGTTCTGTTCGGGATTTATAAGGCCTCCGTTTGGCCCTTCGTCCCAAGTGGCTATGGAGAGTAATTGCATGCGGGCGCCGATTGTCATGCTCCAAGTACTATCTTTCCCAACGAGATCAAAGATCCCTTTTCCGAAAGCTGGGGCATTGGTCTCTTGGGCGTAGGTTGTCAGTGTCAGACACAGCAGAAGCCCAAGAAGGGTCAAAAGACGGTTTTTCATTTGGCACTGGTTTTATGGCTGCAAATAACTTCTAACAATGTTAACTTAATGTTTCGGCAAGGTTATATCTTTCAAAAGATACGAACAAAAAGGAAGTTGCCTTGCCCAAGATAGGTTTTCGAACCGGTAACCGTATAAAACGTATCGAAAAAAGTATCTTGGGCCATTAATAATGGAATTGTTATGAATTGGGAAGAACTACTTTCACTAAAGCGCCACGGCGACACTCATAAGCGGTTACGAAAAGAACAGGATGATACCCGTTTGGGTTTCGAGGTCGATTATGACCGCATCATATTTTCGGCGGCATTTCGGAGTTTACAAGATAAGACACAGGTAATTCCACTTTCTAAAACCGATTTTGTGCATACCCGACTGACACACAGTCTAGAAGTTTCAGTGGTCGGACGCAGTCTAGGAAGGATTGCAGGAAAAAGTATTTTGGAAAAACATCCGCATTTACAGGAAACCTTGGGATATCGATTCAACGATTTCGGTGCTATAGTTGCCGCCGCAGCCTTGGCGCACGATATCGGAAATCCGCCGTTCGGCCATAGCGGGGAAAAGGCCATCGGAGAATATTTTGAGAACGGCAACGGAAAAAAATACCGATCGGTCCTTTCGGATATACAATATCAAGATTTAATTGATTTTGAGGGTAACGCCAATGGTTTTAGGTTATTGACACAGTCAAGGGAAGGCGTAGAGGGTGGTTTGCGACTAAGCTATGCGACGCTAGGCGCGTTCATAAAATATCCAAAGGAATCGCTTCCCAAAAGACCGTCATCCCACATCGCGGATAAAAAATTCGGTTTTTTTCAATCCGGAAAAGAAACTTTCAAAGAAGTGGCGGACATATTGGGTCTGTTTTCAAGAAATAACGGTGCCGAAGTTGCGTTTGCCCGGCACCCCTTGACCTATCTCGTGGAGGCGGCCGACGATATCTGTTATACCATTATTGATTTTGAAGACGGTATTAACCTTGGACTTATTTCCGAAGATTACGCATTGGAGTACCTTATCAAATTGGTCCAAAATAATATAAATACCAAAAAGTATAATTCTCTAAACTATCAAGAAGATAGATTGAGCTATCTGCGTGCGTTAGCAATCAATACCTTGATAACTGATGCTATTGCGGTTTTTGATGCTAATGAAGATAATATACTAAATGGTACTTTTACTACTTCCCTTTTGGATCAAAGTCGTTATCAAGCCCAAGTGAAGGATATTATTGCTCTTAGCGTCGATAAAATATATCGTTCACATGAAGTAATCGAGAAAGAGATTGCGGGCTATCGAATTATTTCTGACATTCTTGAAGTCTATACGAATGCCCTTATCCGAACGAAAGAACACAAAGCATCGAACTACGATAACCTGATGCTACGGACCTTACCTGAAATTTACAGAAATACGGGGACTACTGTTTACGATATCCTTTTGAATGCGTGCTGTTATGTCGCCAGTCTTTCCGACAGTTCGGCGGTTCATATACATAATAAAATAATGGGGAAGTCTCTTTGAAGTATCAAGTTCAAAATAGGATTGGTTAAATGTGTCACGGCTTACGTCGACGAGGCTCAGCACTGGCATTCAGGAAAATCTGTATTCTGCTTAGAACTTTGAACAGCTACGAAGTAGCAATTGAACCTTTATTTTTTGTACTTGCCTTGAACTTGGGCTTGAACTTTAAAAAGCATAAGAAACCCCTACTCCAAGCAATTGCTTGAATTGTACGCGTGTTTTACCGGGATTTACGACCAGACCCTGCGCATTGACTTCTTCGTCAAAAAGCACATTGTCGTCATAGATAATATGGGTGCCAATGGTGGTAACGATATATTTGTTGACCTTAAGATCAATATTAAGTTCCCAGTCGACGTCTATGTTTCCGAAATCCCGTAAATAGTCCGTGTAAAGACTGAGCCTGTGGTTGAGCAGCACATTTTTATATACTTCGGTTTCCCAAGTATTGGTAACTAGGAAACCGAATTCAAGAAAGACGTTTTTCCCCGGTTCGAGCACATTACCATCTGTATCGAGAATGGCTCTTTGTACTCCGAAAGTCCCTTTGTTCGCCAGTTCTTGATCTAGTACAAAAGTCGCTTTTTGGGTAATCGGGGAGATATAGAAATTGAGTTTTTGGTCTTTGGTAATGTAGGAAATCCCTGCTCCCAAAAAAGAATAGCCGGGAGACATAAATCTTGAAATGGGGTTCTCCCTATTCGGATATTTGTACCCATTCGAAAATTGGGTGTTGAAATTCGCTTTAGCCGAGTAGTACCAGTTGCTTATCGTATCCCTTTGAAGGCCGAAGGTCGAACTTAGGCGGATCGCATCGTCCGTCTTACGCAATTTTTGCCCCTCTTGCAAATTCAGACCATAGCGTAGGTCCATATAATTGTCCCACTGAATATATCGGAATTTATAGTTGCGTTCGAAACGGGCATTGCCCAATGCCGAGATAGAATTGTTACCACCGGCGTTCCAGTTGACAAAGGCCACCTCGCTGAAATTAATGCCCAATTTGTTGATGTTCGTCCAAAAAGAGGGCACACGGAACCAGTTTGGCTTTTCTTCCAGTGCTTTGGTCTGTCTGAATGAGATGACAGGGTTCATCAAATCCACGCTTCTGGGAACGAATTCCATTTTTCTCTGAAATCTACGGATGACTATGGTATCGACCACCGTTGTATCTATAGCTACTGTATCGACAGCGCGACCTTGCGGAATGGAGTCACGGTCTTGGGCGGGAAGAACGGAGAAATAAAAAATAAAAAGAAAGGTTGGAACTACCTTGATTAATATCCAGTGGCTTGTCATATTGGTTTTGCTATTTGGATTTTACGAATACAATTAAAGATCACAAGCCAGTTCTATATTATGAATCAAGCAGAATTTTTATCCGGGTTTTTATGGATGTCGCATCGATTTTGGCTAGGCGATGTAATTCTTCCACAGTACCGTGCTCCAAAAATACGTCGTCGATGCCCATGATGACTAGTTTGTTGGCATGCCCGGTTTCGTTGGCGAATTCAAGAACCGCACTTCCAAAACCGCCCGCTTTGCAGCCATCTTCAATGCTAAGCACGTGTTCGTAATCTTCGAAGATAGTAAAGAGGCTTTTTTTGTCCAAAGGTTTAACAAAACGCATATCATAATGACCGATCTGATCGTTTTTGAATTCCTCGATTACTTCGGCTACGGTATTCCCAATATGTCCTATGGATAGGATGGCGATTTTCGAACCTTTTCGCAGTTCCCTTGAACTTCCGATATTGATTTTCTTAAAAGGGGTTTTCCAATTTAGCTGAACACCACGGCCACGAGGATATCGGATAGCAATCGGATGTGAAAGTCCCAATTGCGCCGTATACATAATATTTCGGAGTTCTGTCTCGTTCATAGGCGCAAAAATGACCAGATTGGGGATGCAGCGCAAGAAGGCCATATCGTAAACTCCGTGGTGGGTAGCTCCGTCTTGGCCTACTATACCCGACCGATCAAGACAGAAAATGACCGGCAGGTTCTGTAGGGCAACGTCGTGAATAACCTGATCGTAGGCGCGTTGTAGAAACGTGGAGTAAATGGTGCAAAAGGGAATCAGGCCCTCCGTCGCCATGCCTGCTGCCAAGGTAACGGCATGCTGCTCTGCAATGCCCACATCGAACGCCCGCTCGGGAAACTCTGCCATCATATATTTTAGGGAGCTTCCCGTGGGCATAGCCGGAGTGATTCCCGTTATTTTTTCGTTTTTTTCGGCGAGTTCGACGAGGCTATGGCCAAAGACATCCTGGTATTTAGCAGGCTGGTCGGTATCCGTTTTTGGCTGCAATTCACCCGTAGACTTGTCGAACTTTCCTGGGGCGTGGTAGCTCACCTGATCTTCCTCTGCTTTTTGAAGTCCCTTTCCTTTGGTAGTGATGACATGCAACAACTTGGGGCCTTTGACCGACTTTAGACGTCCCAGTTCTTGAAGTAGAAGGGGGATGTCATGCCCATCAACAGGGCCGGTATAATTGAGATTGAGGCATTCGAAAATATTCTCTTCCTTGGCCGTGCCCTTCTTTACGTTAGTCAAATATTTTTTCAAGGCCCCGACGCTCGGGTCTATGCCGATGGCATTGTCGTTTAGTATGACCAGTACGTTGGCATCCGTTGAGCCTAGGTGATTGAGTGCTTCGAAAGCCATTCCGCTAGCAATAGAAGCATCGCCGATGACCGCAATATGTTGCCTTTCAGTATTCCCCTGTAAATGCGATGCGATGGCCATCCCCAAAATAGCGGAAATAGAGGTGGAGCTATGTCCCGTTCCAAAAGCATCGTATTCACTTTCGCGGCGTTTGGGAAAGCCGCTGATGCCGCCCAATTGGCGGTTGGTATTGAAAATCGATTTTCTACCGGTCAGTATTTTATGGCCGTAGGCTTGGTGGCCAACATCCCAGATCAGTTTGTCATTAGGGGTGTCAAAGACGTAATGCAGGGCGATGGTCAGCTCGACCACGCCTAAACTGGCACCCAAATGGCCTTCTTTGGTAGCCACGATATCGATGATGAAATCGCGGAGTTCTTGAGCGAGCTGGGGTAGGTCGCCGGGTTTTAATTGGCGAAGGTCTTTGGGGAAATTGATCTGTGCGAGTATACTTTTTTGCACGCCATGAATTTTAAATCACTTCGTCACAAAGCTAGTACTTTTCAAACCTTCACAACGATTTTTTGTCCATTCACAACATTGTTGTTTTGATATGTACTTAACCTAGACAACCTACGTTCAATCCCTTCAAACTATTCTTTATCCTTATACCGAAAAACCACAATTATGTTCACGAACCTAAAAGTTAAAAATCTTTGTTTCAAGTTAGGTCTTTCCTTGACCTTTTGCTTGTGTTATTTCGGCCTATCCGCCCAAAGCTATATCGGCTACACCATGGACAATTACGCGGGGGTTCATGGCGTAGCTTCCAACCCGGCCAATGTATTCGATTCGCCTTACCGTGTCGATATCAATCTGATCTCGGCCAGTGGTTATCTGGGCAGTGACTTCATTGGCCTGTCTTTTTCGGATCTTCTTTCTTCGGGTGGGGAATTCGAATTTGATCGCGATGCAGAACGCTATCCATCCGAAACTAACCATTTTTTCACCAATATCGATGTACTGGGGCCATCGTTCATGTTCAACGTGGGCGACAAACAGAGTTTTGCCTTTACGACAAGGGCTAGAGGACTTTTCAACCTGAACAATATCGATGGCAATCTGTACGAGCGGATTTCCGATGGGTTCGACATAGGTAACGATTTCGATTTCGATTCAAAGAACCTAAATGCGACCGCCCATGTGTTTTCCGAAATCGGCATTACCTATGGCCGGGAAATATTGCGCACGCAAGACCAGTTTCTTAAAGGGGGTATTACCCTAAAATATCTCATGGGCGCAGGCGGTTTGTTCGCCAACTCACCCGAACTGAGCGGTAACTTCAACGGAATTACCAACCAACTTACCACGCGAGGTTCAGTGGCTTACGGCTCAACACCCGGGTTTGAGTCCGATTCTCCCGAATTTGGTAACCTTGCAGGTGGTTTTGGAGCCGATATAGGTGTCGTCTACGAATACAGAAAACGGATTATGGATGGTCGTGTACAAGGCCAAAGGACCCAACAATATAAGTTCAAGATGGCCCTGTCACTTACTGATATTGGAAGTATCAACTATAAAAATAGCGAGAATACGCTCTATGACGCCAATGGAAACGTAAATGCTTTGGAGTTTGAGACCAAGGATCTAGAAGAAGTCTTGGAAGATAACTATACCGGTACTACCGTCACCGGCGACCAAAAAATCGCGTTGCCTACCGCTTTGCAGGTCATGGCCGATTACTACATTGGGTCACGTTGGTACGTAGGCCTCCATACAGGACTTTCAATGCGTGATTCAGGGAAATCACACACCAGCAATGTTATCAATACGGCAACAGTCGCCCCACGCTTTGAAATGAAGTGGTTCAGCGTCTATTCCCCATTCGGTCTCCGTCAATATGGCGATCTGGCTTGGGGGCTAGGAATGAGAGTTGGACCATTGACCGTAGGTTCCGGATCGATATTGACCAATCTAATCTCCGATAAGAGCAAGAATGCCGATGTGTACGTTGGGCTTAAGATTCCGTTGTATAAAAATGTTACTTATTAGGATTTTTTAACTGACCTAAGAAATGACCTGACTGGTTTTTGGTAAACGAGTTCGTCATAAATTAAGATAATAACCGATCCATAATTTTCGATCCACCCGCTACTTTACTAGCGGGTTTTTTGTACTCCAAAACAATATTCGGTATCATTGTGCCTAAAAAAAATGCTAATATGATTCTCCCCTACGACGATACCTACTTCATGAAAAAAGCCTTACAAGAGGCCGAAGCCGCCTTTGAGAAAGGGGAGGTGCCCATCGGGGCAATCATTACGGTGCAAAATCGGATCATCGCCCGCGCCCATAACCTGACCGAACTGTTGAATGACGTTACCGCCCATGCCGAGATGCAGGCCATTACTGCGGCCGCAAATTTTTTGGGCGGTAAATATTTGCAGAACTGTACGCTGTACGTCACGCTCGAACCCTGCCAAATGTGTGCGGGCGCCTTATACTGGAGTCAGATTTCAAAAATAGTCTATGCGGCGGTCGATTTGCAAAGGGGTTGCGGGATTATGGGTACTAAACTGCATCCGAAGACTGAAATATTGGGCGGAATTTTAGAGAACGAAGCCAGTGAGCTTTTGAAGCGGTTTTTTATCAAAAGGCGGAATTTGAATTGAGAGAGCTGGTGAGACCTGCAAGGTGTCGTCGCGAAGCGACCTCCTTGTAGGTCTGGCTCGAGGTTTACAATATTTATGCGGGAGGTCAACATCCCAGCATAGACCTACAAGGTTCCGCCTGCGGCGGGAAACCTTGCAGGTCACTCGCAGTGGCGTCTACTTCTTAGCATCCTTTTCCTTCTCTTTTCCCCGCATTTTAAGAATGTTTTCCTCATTGAGCATATAGTCCTTCATCTTTTTTCCTCGGGAATATTTTATGAGGAAAAGCGGCATGGCGACCAGAAAAAGCCCTACCGTACCAAAACCGATGTATTTATGGGAAAGCTCCAACTGTTCCGGTTGAATGGAAAAGCCATAGAGGATAGAGGCCAAAGAGGCAAATAGGATAAGGATTATCAGGTATTTCATGGTATTTGAAAATAGAGAAAAGAAAATAGAACAGAGAGAAGAGACTATTGTTCGGAGCCTAGACCCCAAAGGTTTTGTTTTTGAAACCTGAAAAGACGAATCGCCAATATCAATTTTGTTAGTAAAAACCTTTGGGGTCTCCTCCTTTGTAACCGTTCCCCTCCGAAACCTTATTGTTTCTTTTCTTTCTTCTTTGTTCTCTGTTCTTTTTCAACGCGTAAAATTAATAAGTTCCCTTCGATAGGCGGTTAACAATTTCGATTTTGAAACAAACCCCACATACTTGCCATCTTTGATAACGGGCAAGTTCCAAGCACCGCTGGTCTGAAATTTATGCATTACATTTTGCATCGTATCCTTACCGTAAAAAATTTGCTCCGGGGGGGCGTGCATGATCGATTCGAGCTTTATGGTTTCGTATAGCGAGGTATCGAACATAAATTGCCTAATGTCATCGAGCAGCACTATACCTACCAAAACTTCATGCTCATCTATTACGGGGAATAGGTTACGTGTCGATTTGGCAACGCCCTTGTGGAGCATCTCACCAAGGTTCATGGTTGGTTTTAATGGTATGAAATTCCTTTCGATCACATTATCCAATTTCATCATGGTGAGCACATTTTGATCCCGGTCATGGGTCAAGAGGTCGCCGCGTTCGGCCAGTTCACGGGTATAGATAGTATGTTCCATGGAATTTTTGGTAATCAAATACGATATGGCGACGCTGATCATTAAGGGCACAAAAAGTTCATAGCCTCCGGTAATTTCGGCGATTAGGAAGATGGCGGTCAATGGGGCATGTATTACTCCCGCGATTAGGCCTGCCATGCCCACCAGGGTAAAGTTTGCCTCGGAAACCTGAAAGCCCATTCCCACGTTGTTGATGATTTTGGCAACGACGTTCCCCAAAGTGCTGCCCATGACCATGGTGGGGATAATGACCCCGCCCACGCCCCCGGCGGCAAAAGTCGTGGTCATGGCCACGGCCTTAAAAATGGTAATGCCAATCAATAGGGCGATAACTACCCAAATGTTATCGATATATGCGTCAAATGGCGTCGTGCCCAATGCTTTTAAGTGGTCTCCTTCCATCAGGTAGTTTATAAAACCCAGGCCTTCCCCGTATAATGGAGGAATAAAATAGAGCATGACCCCGATAGCGAGTCCGCCTACCAGCAGTTTTATGAACCGTGTCTTGAAGCGGTCAAAAAAGGCATAGATCGCAAAGTAGATCTTAGTGAAATAAATGGAGGCGACCCCCGTACCCACGCCCAATGCAACATAAAAAAGCGTGTCGTTGATAACGAATTTATCGGTAACATCAATATTAAAAAGAACCTCGTCCCCCAGAAAAAAATAGGAGGTAAGCACCGATGATATCGAAGCGACCAATAAGGGCAACAACGAGGCAAAGGTAAGATCGAGGCTAAATACCTCAACCGCAAAAACGACGGCGGCGATGGGCGATTTGAACATCGAGGCAATGGCACCCGAGGTAGCACAGGCAATGAGCAGGGTCCGGGTTTTGCCATCTACATGAAAGAACCGCGCAAGTTGCGAACTTATGGCAGAACCCGAAGTCGCCGCCGGGCCCAAAAGTCCGACCGAACCTCCGAACCCGACGGTCAGGGGCGCCGTAATAAGCGGATGATAGATAAGTTTATACGACAATCGCCCGTTTTGCCGCAAAAGGGAATAGAGTAACGAGGGTATGGAACGTTTGATGAAGGACGGAATCTTGGGTTTCATTTCTTTTTTCGAGCTGTACCCTACAAAAAGATAGACCAAGAACAGGCCGATTACCGGAAGAATAAAATATAATTGGTTCTGAGAAAATATGATGCCGTTCTCCAAGGCTGCCTCGATGGCAAAAGTGATATTTTTGAGGGTAAGCGATACAAGACCCGCCAAAAGGCCGACCAACATGGCCAATAGGAGTATGAAATTTCGTTGGGAGATGTGTCGGTATCTCCAAAGCATCAAGCGTTTTAAAAGTTTTTTCTTTTGTGTAGGCATTTCGTTCGGCCGTTAGCGCGGAGCCAAAGGTATTTAATTCTGTTGAAGGATACTTTCTTTTAATTCAAGCAAATCCTCCCAATAAATTTGGTGCAGTGTTTCTACGTAGGGCCGGTTGTTATAAAAACCCTTCTCAAAATCCGATAGCGCTTCATCCGTTATTCGCAGCGCCTTCTTTTTCTTTCCTTCATCCTTTAAAATAAGTGCCTTATAGTACTTGGCGTCTGCCGACTGTTTGAAATAATGGATAACCTTATCAAAATTTTCCAAAGCCCTTTCTTTATTGCCTGATTCGTAATAGGCAATGCCACGATATAAAAAGGCTTCTAGCTCTACCCAATCTTCACCAGTATCCTCGGTTTCCTTTTTTATGTGTTTGTCCCAATAGGCAATGGAGTTCTTATAATCCTTTAATCCGAGATAAGCGATTCCTCGCCAAAAATCGACGCTATAGCCTTGGGGGTGGTCAATGTAATCGGTAAGCGTATCGGAGGTATTAAAATCGGCGATAGCTTTTTTGTAATCGCGGTAGAAAATAAGATAGAGATAACCCCTCCAAGGTTGCCAGGTTTTTGGATTATGTAAAACGGCCTTGTCAAACCTGGGCTTGCACTCATATGGCATTCCTCTTTTTAAATAAGGCACCGATATTTCCCTAAGGGCATCGGAATTCGTGCTATCGAGTTCAATAATGGATTCTAACAAAGTCATTGCCTTTGGGGTACCTTGGAAATCATGGTTGAATCCATGTTTTGAATTTTCTTCTTGCCAAATCATTTGGGCTAATTTCTTCCTTTCTTCAAATGATTTTTTTGTGTAATCTTTTTTGCAAGAGAACACGATTAGTATAGCAATACTAAGTCAGTATTTCAGTAATCGCTCCATTTTCCAGTTTGTAGATTAGGTACATGTACATGTCACTTGGTTTTTCTTGCGAATGGCTGTTCCAGTTTTCTTTTTTAATCGTTAAGGTAATAAGCTGGTTTACTAAATCGTCGTTCAAATAGGTTTTTACAAAATTTGAATTTAGCTCGTTGATTTCCATATCGCCGATTTCCTGTCTACAATTTATAAGGAAACGTAGGTTAAGGAACCCTGAATCGGAATAGTTTTTTTTGTCGAAATTATTGAGGATGTAGGTCCGAAAAGCTTCTTTGCCACCATTGAACGCAATCTTCGATGCACTTGAGTAATACCCAATAGGGCGTGTGTCGCTGTCGCTACAGCGAGTGAAGCCAGAAATAGAATCATCGTTGGATGGATCAAGATAGCCTACAATATGTGGGTGTTTTTTTTGGTCGATGTCATATTTGCCATGATGGTTATAATAAAAGTAACCAATGGTAGATGCAACTACTAGCACAATTCCCAATAGAACGAATAAGATAATCTTAACCCATTTTTTCATATTTCGGGAGCAATATCCAGCTTCAACCCCAATTCCTTTAACTGCGCATTATCAATCGGCGCCGGCGCATCTATCATCACGTCACGGCCGTTGTTATTTTTTGGGAAGGCGATAAAATCTCGAATGGTTTCCTGTCCGCCTAGAATGGCCACGAGCCGATCAAGACCAAAGGCTATGCCACCATGCGGCGGGGCACCGTATTGAAAGGCATCCATCAGAAATCCGAACTGGGCCTTGGCCTCCTCTGGAGTAAAGCCCAAATGTCGCAACATCGTGCTTTGTAGGTCTTTGTCATGGATACGGATAGAGCCACCACCGATTTCGTTACCGTTCAGCACAAGATCGTAGGCATTCGCCCTGACTGCCCCCGGGTCCGTTTCCAGCAATTCCAGTTGACCCGGTTTTGG
>RCMY010000873.1_pt1 | contig 28970 bp, 25 predicted proteins | sample 2041341 | NCBI WGS metagenome assembly RCMY01 (sample SAMN09708234, study PRJNA481090) | Marine sediment metagenome, whole genome shotgun sequencing project.
ATGGGAACGAAATAACTTGATGGTATTGCGCCGGATTTTTGTTCGTCTTCAAGGCGTGGTAACAGGCGCATAGTCGAACTATGTAACTGCTGCCACAACGAAGAAGACGGGCGAAAGACAAGCAAGATCGGCAAGTTATTTCGTGACCGTTCCTAAGTGCTGGCTGAGGTATTCGCGACTCAAGTCGCTCCTACAAGCCTTGGTTCTTCTCGTGGGAGCGACTTTAGTCGCGAATGGCGATGTTAAAGACAGGATAATGACGCAGCATTGCGTGGTTGTCTAGTCTGTACACTTAGCGCCGAGCGAGTGCAAGACTCACCAATCCAACGGCAAATAACGCTACGCTGCCAGGCTCAAACAGTTCGTAGCCGTACGCCGCTAGCACCAGCGCCAGTGGCGGCGCGCTGATGCAAACGACAATGAAGGCAAATGGCTGCTGCATCGCTCTTTTCATGCCTTGCTCCCTTCCCCTTTTCTAAGCCGCGACTCCTTTGATCTTGTCGGCAGGCCGCTGGCTGCCTTTTAGCTTTTGGTTGTTAGGCTACCTCGCGCGCTGCTTGCTGCGTTGCAACCAGCAGTTCATCGAACGCTCGTTGCAGACACTGTTCGTAGTGTTGCGGGTTCGGCAACATGGTCGGGCAGGCCGTAAACGCCAGCACTATTTCGCCGTGCTTGTCGGGCGATGTACTGGTCACCGTATGCGCTAGGCCCACACCGGCAATCAACGGTCCGGCGTTAAAACCGGTGACAAATTGCGCCCCCGCTAAAAACAGCGCGCGCTGCAGGCCGGGCATGGTGCGAACCACGGTATTGCGAGTGGCTGCCGCCGCCGGCAAGATGCCGGAACGCCGCGAAAGATTTGCCAGGCCGGAAAACAGCGGCGCAGGTAGTGCGTCGGCCGCATCGACCGGAAGCCGACTGCCAACCGCCTGCGCTAAGGCCCTCGATTGCAGTGCTGCCTGCCGCACGGCGGCGAGGCGTTGCCGGGGATTACTGATATCGCTGCACAGCGACACGTTCATAAGACCTGGGGCTTCGCCACTTTGCTGAGGTCCACCAATGTGCCGGCCATTGACGGAACAGCCGCTAATCAGTGATTGCTTGGGCAATTCGTTTCTCTCTTGCAGATAGTGTCGCAATGCACCGGACACCACGGTGAGCATCGCATCGCTGAGTGTGGCACCGCGCACCGCTTTTCTGATGCGGCACACACTTTTATAATCGAAACGCCGCGCGCCGACGACTCGACTGCTAGAGACCCTGCCATTAAAACGCAGCTTGACGTTGTCTTTAAGCGACGCAAACGTGCCATCCTTGTTACCGTCACGAATACGCAGCAGGGCAGGTAGGGCCTGGGTTGCCACATCACCGAGTTTGCCCAGCTTGTGCCAGCTGTTGCTATAGGCGCGACCGAGCAAATCAAGGCCGCCGGGTTGCCGGTCGACCGGCAGCGGCGCTTGCCGCGGGTAATCTATCGGCAGCGGAGTAAGGTCATGTAGCGCGTTGTTGAGTTCAGTGCCGCCGACACCGTTCAATGCGGCCTGGTGGACTTTCAGCACCAGCGCAAAGCTGCCGTCTGGCACGCCTTCGATGCCATCCAGCCCTTCAATGATATAGGCCTCCCACAGTGGTTGCGCCTTGTTCAAGGGGTTGGCGTGCAGGTATCCCACCAGCTTGCACAGCCCTTGCCAGTCAGCCTGCTGTGGCAATGCCAGGTGCTGAATATGCGCTTCAACGGGGTAATCGGCCGCCTCAAGCCAATACGGCTGGTCCAGCGCCAGCGGCACTTCGGCCAGCCGTTGGCGTAAAATCGCCGAGCGGGATAGCCGCTGTTTGAAGTGGGCGACAATATCGGCATAGGTGACATTGCCGCTGCCAGCAGTCGCCGGATTGTAGATATTGACGCTCAGCGTATGCTGCGGCAATTTATCGCTTTCGGTGTGCAGGAACAGGGCGTCCTGTCCGCTAAGCTGGTGCATCTTTACTCCAATATTAAAGTAGTCTGAGTTTCGAATAGTGTGCCTTGCGGCAAACTTGGCCGCATAGCTTACTCTGCGCAGACAGATCACAACATTCGTTGATTTACTGAGCCGGGAGGGTATAAGTACTGAGCCTTGGTAAGACAACCGCAGCACTGTGACGAGGTGTTTGGCACCCAGGGATCAGGCCGCTGATCAATATTAAAGCGACCTCACCCGAACGGCGCTTAACGCATCGTAGGGTCGAATTTATTCGACCGATACAGCTAAGAACGCCCTTCTTGGTCGAATAAATTCAACCCTACACGTAACAGAAGCTGTGGCTTAAGGAAGTTGCATTCCGACCTGATCCCGATGCAGTGTGTGTCAACAGTGGGGGCGCGTCAGGCCTGCTTGCGCTTCGACGCATCGCTTTTTGTTGCTGGCGAATTAGCGGCGATTTGGCCACGTTCCGATGCCCAAAATACCCCCTCCACCGCCTGCATGCCTTTTTTGCGCGCGCGCAGCGCTTTAGCGCGGGCGATGTCTTCACCAAACTCGCTAACTGAAAACCGAACGCTCTGGTATTGACCGCGTTCAGTTGGCCAGTGAGCCTCCCAGTACCAGGTTTCAACCTCTTCGCCGCTGGCTAAATAGTAGCGCTTCGCGTAGCGATACACGCCAGTGGTGCCCGAGTTATTGTTCGAGCGGATGATTGACGAAAATTCCTTGCGCGTAATGGGCGGGTGCTTGGCTACTATTTCATCGCGATAGGTTTTCGCCAGCTGCAGGGCTTTGCGCTTGCCGCCGTATTTCTTGTCGGGAAAATTTTTGACATGGCCTTTGCCACGCCGGCGCAGACTGACGCGCCAGGCGTGGGTGCGGTGTATATCATCGTCAATGCGGGAAATGCCATACATGGCTGTGTTTTGCTTGCTCACTTTGGATCCTTTTGTGAAATATGAATGTTAGTCTGCACTCCTGGCGAGTGCATGGCTGCATTTACAATTTGTCTCTACGCGTGGGCGTAAGTTCAGTCGAGGTTTCAATATTTACAAAAAGGGCTTTGAGGATCACTGCCTTACTGGACGGATGAAGTTGGCCCTTGCACTACATCAGGGTTGGACCAGAATGTCGACCACACGCCTTGCAGGTCAACAAAGAACACGGCGTCATCGTGAAACACGGCGCGGCGATCGGCATAGTAGTAGCCGGGTTCACCGCCGCTGCCAGCGTCTTGCGTTGTTAGCTCGCCGTGTTGCACAAGGGCAGCTGCTTCCGGCGTGTCGACACCACTCACTTCGAATAGATGCAGGCCGCTGTTAAGCCACTCAGGAAAGTCTTGCGAGTCACTTTCTGCATACACATCGATAGGAATGGCGAAGCGATGCGTTGTATCGCTTGTGGCTGCATAGGTAAATGCATGCCTATCATATAGCGCTTCCGAATCGGTGCCGCGCTCGCCTATGCTCAGGCGTGAGATGGCTTGCGGATTGGCAATATCGCTGACATTAAACAACTCAACTTTCATGCCGCCGATGAAGTTCCAGCCCTGCTCGCCAGGGTTGGCGTCCTTGCCGAGGGTCAGAATCAGATCGTCTGATACCGGGTGGATAAAATCCGCAAAGCCGGGTACTTCCAGTTTACCGGCGATGCGCGGGTCGGCCGGGTCCGCAAGGTCCAGAACATACAGCGGATCAAGCCGTTCAAAGGTTACCAGATAGGCGCGGTCACCAAAAAACCGCACGCCGTAGAGCAGTTCATCGGGTTTGCCTATCTCTTGTGGATGCGTGTTATTCGGCAGTGTCGAAACCACCTCCAGCGCCTGTTCAGTGACCGACTCGCGCAATACGGTAAGCGTGTGGTCGACTCGATCGGCCTCGGTAGTCGCCAACGGCGCAACGCCGGGGTAGCCATTCTCGCTGGTGATGACCCGCAAATAGCCGTCGTGTTCGTTGAGGCGAAAGTCCATGTTATCAGCAGTACCCATCACGCCGGCTAAAGCGGCTGAACCGCGGTAGTCTGCGGCGGTAGCGTCTAATGCAAATTTATGGATTAACGTCGATTCTTTAAACTGTGCGTCGCTGAAATCGTAAATTTCTTCTACCACATAAAGTGCCTGCGCAGACATATACAGCCCCTGCGCGTTGCCTGTGTAGCAAGTGGATTCAAACTGCGACGGAGCCGCCAGAGGAATAGCAGTAATCGTGGTGATGCTGCCGTTCGGTTGGCTTGCGTCCGGACTGTTCGCTGAGGGTACGTAGCATTCCGCTGGCTGCACTAACGCTTGCTCTGTGCCGTTGATGCGTATTTTCGGTAGCAATGCGTCGACTGGCGTAGCGTCAATGAGTTGCTGATCTTCCTGCCGAGCTGCCTCATCTTCGGTGTAAACATAAGTAAGGCCGTCGATCGAAGGGGTAAAGCGGCTGACGAGGTACAACGTATCGCCTATGCGCCGGCTTTCCACCAGGCTACCGTCAAACGCGGCACGCCAGCTTTGTTGCGGTACGGTCGGGTCTTCAAGACTGTGCAGACTGATCACTGTTTCAGCGTTCAACCAGGCGGCGGGAGCAGACCAAAGAGGGCCGTAAGCTGGCAGCGGCAGGCTGGTGCCCAGCACCGCCAGGGTATCAGCGTCGTCAACATACATCCCGCTGATATACAGCTCGCGGCCAAGGTCGATGTTAGCCAGCGGCGTTACCGCTGCGGCGGCGGCGTCGGTAGCGTATATGGCTACCCGCGCTGGCTGTAGTTGCTCCTGCGCGACATCGACTGGGAAACAGCAGACAGAATCATTGCGCTGCGCCACCAGCAGTAGATCGCCCGTGTACTTAACAACGTCGGCCTCATCGACATTGGCCTCCAGTGTATAAGTCAGGGTAAAGTCTTGAGCGCTCGTGTTAGTGTTGGCAGTCGTGTCTATAGCACTGGCATCGAGCAGCACCTCATTCCGTTCAATACCCGACTGCTGCCGCAGACCCTGCTTAACCGCCGCCTCGAAGTTGGCGCTGGTCTGTGCTTTCGAGAGCATGCCTGCCGCCCGCTGTTGCTGTGCTGTTTCTGCGTCGCCGCCGTTGCCACTGCATGCCATTAGCGTCAAACCGAGTAGTGGCGTAATAATGCAAGCTCGTATTGTCGTTTCCATTTTGCTTCTCCTTGTCCTCTATTGCCAAATTAGCGGTGGGTTTGTGATTGCACTGCATCCCACGGCGCACGCTTTATTCGAAGCACTACACTAGGTGAATTTGCGGCGTAAATCTGTTGTGATATTGTAAGAACAGCGTTTGCACGGCAGTTACAATTCGTCACAATTTCGCAACCAAAATGTCGGGGGTATTCGGGTCCAATCTATGCCATGCTTTGTGTATGAAAACAAACTGCTCAGCAACACATAAGCCGGCGACAGCAGCAGCTGTCGTGGCAGCACTGTTATTGGCAGCACTGATGCTGCTGACGACAACCGCGTCGGCCGAAGAACGCAGTTGGCAGTTTAATGTGGCGCTCGGCTACGGCCAGCGCAGCAACCCGCTGGTAGACGGCGATAATATCGATATTTATTGGCTGGCCGATCTGGCCTGGTACGGCAGGCGCTGGTTTTTCGACAACGGCGATATTGGCTTTACGCTGTATGAGGGTGACTACTTCACGCTGAACGCTGTGGGCAGCTTGAACAGTGACCGGGTGTTTTTCTCCCACCTCAACGATGGCTTTATATCGGGGCAGACGCTAAGTGACTTTGCATCAACGTCAAGTGACGATCTGCGACCGGTGCTGGAAACTGACCTGTCACGGCAAGAGCTGGCGGCGCTGATTGATTCGCCGGATCGCGACTATGCATTTGAAATGGGCGTAGAATTTCTCAGTGACGGCGCGTGGGGATTTTTGCAAGCGCAATTCAACAGCGATGTCAGCGGCGTTCACAACGGTCACGAATTCTGGCTGAGATACGGTTACGATGTGTATTATAGTCGCTGGCACCTGCAGCCCAGTGTTGGTGTTAGCTGGAAAAGCGCCGAGTTTAACAACTACTATTTTGGCGTGCGCGCAAACGAAAGTTCGAAATTTTTGCCGCCGTACCAAGCCGGCAGTGGGGTAAACTATTCCAGCAAGTTGTCACTTAGCTACTTACTGACAGAGAATTGGCAATTAGTCACCACAGCCGAATACGAAAAGCTCAACCACGATGCCGTCGCTAGCCCGTTTATATTCGAAGATTCCATTACGACTTATTTCGCAGGGGTTTATTATCGCTTTTGAGAGCATAAAAAAAGGCGTAGGGAATACGCTGCAATTGCGCTGCCTGCTTTACAGCGCGGCGAACCTGCTGTTATTAATCTCACTGTTAGCCCCACTGGGCGCGGCAGCGCAACAACCCCCTCCGGCAGCCGAGTTGTCGATCAAGCCGAAGCTTTGCGTGCGCGGCACGTCGGCCGACCAATGCAAGCTGAGCGTGAAAATAAACTGGAGTGGCAACAGCGACGGCGCATACTGTCTGTACAGCGACGCAGCAGAGGCAGCGCTGCGCTGCTGGCAGCGCACTGCCAGCGGCGAGATGCGGGATGAAGTAGCGATTACCGCCGACCTGAATTATTGGCTGACCTGGCAACCAAGCGACACTGAATTGGCCAGGCGCACGCTGCAGCTGTTGACCGCAAAGTCAGATGACCGGCGGCGCTCACGCCGGCGACGCCATGTATGGAGTTTGTTTTGAACGCGCAGCGACGACCCGAGGCGGTGGTTGAATGTGATCGACAAACCGATATCTTATTGGTTGAAGATGACCAGCGGCTGGCCGACCTGACGGCAGGCTATCTGCAGCAAAACGGCTTTTCGGTCAGTATTGAACACCGCGGTGACCGCGTGATAGACCACTTCCAGCGTTTACCGGTGAAACTGGTGATTCTCGACCTGATGCTGCCAGGGCTGAGCGGCATGGACGTGTGTAAACAGCTACGCACGCTATTCTCCGGCCCGATATTAATTCTGACCGCCAAGTCTACCGATATCGACCAGGTCATTGGCCTCGAGTCTGGCGCCGACGATTATGTGGTCAAACCGGCCGAGCCGGTGGTGTTGTTGGCGCGGGTGCGGGCCTTGCTGCGCCGCCATGCGACCACGCCGGCGGCGCACCCCTCGGTGATTAACCTGGGCGACCTGAGCATTAGCGACAGCCGGCAGGAAGTCACCATTAAGCAGCAACGCATTGATTTGACCACGCAGGAATTCGACCTGCTGTGGATTCTTGCCAACCAGGCTGGCACTATCTTCAGCCGCGAGCAATTGTTTCGGCTGACGCGCGGCATCGAATACGACGGCTTGGACCGCTCAATCGACGTGCGTATTTCAAGGCTGCGCCGCAAACTCGGCGATGACCCGCAACATCCGTATCGCATTAAAACCGTGTGGGGCAAAGGCTACCTGCTGGCGCCGGATGTTTGGCAAGACAGCGAACTGATCTGAGCATGCGGCATCTGCGAGGCAATCAACAACTGATATTCCGCTCTTACGTGATTATCGCGTTTGGCGTCATCAGTTTGGGGCTACTGCTCGACTGGGTACTGGTGCACGCACTGCAGGAGAACGAAGAGCTGGAATATCAGCCCTGGCTTAACAGTACGTTCAGCCTGGTCGAGGCGCGCTTGCTGCAAACCCCTGCGCAGCAGTGGGACGCTGAGACACAGCGGTTGACTCAACAGCTGGACATGCCCTTACATATTTTTTCCAGCGATGACATTGCCGCCGGCAGTAACGCAGCAGCCGCCGCGTTGGGCAACGGCGAGATCGCTGTGTATTACAGCGCGGATGGTGCCAGGCTGTTTTATAAACGCCTGTCGCAACATAATACAATCGTTAGCCTCGGCCCCCTGCCCCGCAGCAGTCAGCAGAGCGCCAATCAGTGGTTGCGCGTATTGATTCCGATGCTGTTTTATGCGTCGATTTTCTTTCTGGTTTGGGTGTGGATACGGCCGCTAATTCGCGATCTGGATACCCTCAACGCTGCCGCCGAAACCTTGCAACACGATCATCGCCAGGCATTACCGGATTTTAGCAATGTCACCACCATTCGACCGCTGGCCGATTCATTTCAATCCATGACCCAACGCCTTAGCGCTCTGCTGGAAAGCCAACAGGAGTTTACCAACGCGCTGTCGCACGAGTTACGCACGCCGCTGGCGCGCATCAAGTTTGGCCTGGAAATGCTCAAAGATGACTTGCCGGCAAACGCGGAAGATAAACTGCAAAACGTGCGTCAGGACGTGCGGGAAATTGATGAGCTGATCAGCGCAATGCTTGATTACGCTCGTCTTGAGCATGCCGACCTGGAAATACACTGGCAATGCATTCCGGCGCAACAGTTTATCAATGCCACCGTCAAAAAATTCCAGCCGCGGCGCAGCTCGGTGGCAATCGAGGTGGTCAATGAAATCGGCCACGGCGAAGTCGAGTGCGACCCCTACCTCATGAGTTTGTCACTAAGTAATTTTTTGAGCAACGCGCTGCGTTTCGCCAAATCCACTGTACATATTCGCTTCGCGAAATTAGACCAAAGCTGGCGGCTGCAGGTAGACGATGACGGACCGGGCGTGCCGGCAGACAAACGTGGCGAGGTATTGAAAGCGTTCGCGCGCCTGGATGACCATGGTGACCACGACAGCGGCGGTTCCGGCCTGGGGCTGGCCATTGTGAATCGCATCGCTGGCTTGCACGGCGGCTCGGTCAGCGTCGATCAATCACCGTTGGGCGGCGCTAAATTTACGCTGTGCTGGCCGACCAAGCATCTGGCGTAGCGCTATCTGTGCAGTTAGTTGATGCCGATTAAGTGGTTGCCGAATCTCGAATTTCGTCCGCGCTAGCCTTTAGTGAATATGGGTCTGACTCCTATAATAATTAATAGAGGAAATTTGACAAAAAGGGCTTAAAATGATTATTTTGATTAAAGTAATCATTTTTTTTATCCGGGATGGTCGACATGGTAACTGTCAGCGCCAGTGACGCGAAACGAGAGTTTGGTGACGTGCTGTTGAAGGCGCAACACGGTCCAGTAAAAATTAACAAAAATGGCAAGCCAGTCGCCGTTATGGTCTCAGCCAGCACCTTTGCTGAATTTGAAACCTACCGGGAAATACTTTTGCAACAGGCGATTGATAAAGGCGTTGCCGACATTCAAGCGAACAGAGTATCGGCTGGGAAAGACGTCATGCAAAGGTTGAGAAAGCGCGTTCGCGATGCCGGCGTATGAATTTGCCGAGGCAGCGGAGGCGGGTTTAGCAGGCATTGTCGATTACACACTGCGCGCGTGGGATGCAACACAAGCGATCAAATATATTGATAGCCTTGAGAAACTTGCGCGGGCGTTAGCTGAAGCTCCAACGCTGGGTCAACCCTGTAGCGATTTGTTCGCAGGACTCAGAGCTTTTCCTTATCAAAGCCATGTTTTGTATTACTTGGAAAAACCCGATGGAATTATTGTTGCTCGGGTATTGCATGCGAGTATGAATGCAAAGTTGCACTTTGGCGAATAGAGCAGACCAGGTTCTAACTCAGCTAAGCGAACTCCCCTTGTGGGCATTCGATTCCGGTAACTCGGATGCAGGCACTCGAGCCTCTGCCGCACTAGCCTCAATATACTCCTGCAACTTGGCCTCGGCCTGATCTCCAAAAAAGATCTCGCAGGCTTCCTTCAAGCCCGGTGCGTTAATAATATCCTCTCGGCGCACAACCAGAGAAATTTTCGACCGGCGCCGCAAAAAATCATCCAGCTTGGTGATCATTTCCCGACGCGCGGCCTGCTCTATTTCACAGCGCAAATACTCGGCATTTTCAATTAGCAGTTTGGCGCTGTCGGGGTCTTCGCGGATGGCCGCTAACAGCTCCATCGCGTTGACGCCGTAACGTCGCCACAGGCGTTGTGTTAGTGGTTCCGACGAAGATGGGTCGGTCATAGCGTCCAGGTCCATCAAACGGGCCTGGTGCAGAAATTCCTGCTTGACGGATTTGCCGGGCTCGCCGTACCAGATTTTCTTGGCGTGGGGTAAATCAATACCGAAGTCGGCGACCAGACCGGCGACTTCGTTGCCGACGTTAAGGCAGTCGGTCAGTTTGCCACCAAATATGCTTAAGTGCTGATCTTGCGCATTCGCTTCGATGGCGTGTTTGCGTGACAGCTTGACCCAGTCTGCCACGCTGTCTTTGTCTTCGGTTGCCAGCGGGCGCACGCCGCAGCGCTCGGCGATCACATCGTCGGCTGTCAGCGGGCGCTCAAGTTGCAGCAGCGCATTGGCATTGTTCAGCACGAACTGCCGGTCTTCTGCTGTCACGCTGGTTGCCGGGCTTGTCACCTGGGTGTCAGTGGTGCCGATGCAGGTTTTAGGCCCCATGGGAATCACAAAAAACAGGCGCCCATCGGTGGCGAAGAAAGCCAGCACGCGCTGGCTTTCGGTCACCCGATCGACGATCAAGTGTATGCCCTTGGAAAACAAATGTTTGTGGCTTGTGTCTTGTTTGGTCAACTGGTTGTGTGCGTCGACGCAGGGTCCGCAGGCGTTGACCAATACCTTTGAGCGAATGGTCAGGGTTGCGCCGCTGATATTGTCCCGCGCCGTGGTCGACCAGATGCCGTTAGCTCGTTCGGCGCCTAACGACTCAACATAGTTAGCTGCAACGCAGCCGTAATTGAGGCTGGCCCTGATAAAGTTGAAGACGAAGCGTGCGTCGTTGTCGTACAGGTAGCAGTCCGAATATTCAAAACCGCCCGCTGCGTTGGCGGCGTCTATTATCGGCTCGCGTTTTTTCAGCGCCCGGGCCGACAGGTAACGCGGCGCCTGGGTAAAACATCGGCCAATAAACCAATAGAGAACGCTGCCGAGAAAAACAAAAAACGGCGGAAAACGAAAGCCCTTGTGAATAGTCGTCAGAAAACGTATCTCCTTCACGGTCGAAGGATAGCTGCGCATCAAGTGGTTTCTGCTTTTACACAGCGTGTTGACCAAAAAATATTCGTGACTTTCCAGATATTTAATACCACCCCAGGCCAGGTTGGAGGAATTGGAGCTGGTGAAGCCGGCAAAGTCTCCCTTATCGATAAGCGCGACTTTTGCACCCTTCGCAGCCAGCGCCGCCGCCGACACAGCACCATTGATGCCGCCACCGAGAATGAGCACATCGTAGGTTTCTGCGCCCAGCCGGTTGATATTACTTTGTCTTAAATTCATGATGATTGATAAGTTGGGGGCGCACAGTGTATCTCCAGGTTAAAGTTTGAACACAGTGGAATTAGGCTGAAAATACAGTGCGCCTTTAACGTGAGCGTATCGCGCATTGAAGCCTGGAAACAGAGAGATAGTTGCATCATAGACACAGTGACATCGTTAGTTGACTTTTATAGTATATAGGGTGCCTCTATTAATTGCTTACAGACAAGTTCAGCAGCAACCGGATCTTCGATAGATGAGAACGGTACCGTGGTTTCGATGTAGGCTTATATGCTATAAATCTGCGTTTGCCGATTGCGGCAACAATAGTATTCACAGAATACGCCTAAACGTGAAACGCAACGATTTAATCAGCGTAGCGCCCTTTGCCAGGCGCACCAAACACCGTGGTGTAATAACAATGGCACTCGCTGCTGCTGTCACCGTTACGCTGCCGATGCTGGTGCCTCACCTCGCGAGTGCGGCAGACACCGCATTGGAGGAAGTCGCAGTAACCGGTATTCGCGCCAGCTTGCAGCGTGCAATGGATATCAAGCACGACGCGACGGGCGTGGTCGATGCAATTTCAGCAGAAGACCTTGGCAAGTTTCCCGATCTCAACGTGGCAGAATCACTGCAGCGCGTTACCGGTGTGGCAACTGATCGCAGCGGCGGCGCGGGCCAGGCAGTGACCGTGCGCGGTCTGGGACCGCAATTTAATACGGTATTGGTCAACGGCCGGCAGCTGGCAACCAACAGCAGCGGCCGCGAATTCGATTTTGGCGTGCTAGCGGCAGAGCAGATCGTCGGTGCGGCTGTGTACAAAAGCAGCAGGGCCGATTTACAGGAAGGAGGTATTGGTGCAACGGTTAGTATTGCCACCGCCAGACCGTTAAACAAGCCAGGCTTGCAGGTGATCGGCTCTGTTGAGAGCATGTACGAAAGCCTCGCGGAACAAGCCTCCCCCTCCGTTTCTTTTTTAGTCAGCAACACCTTCGCCGATGACAAGTTCGGCATACTGCTAGCGGCGAGCGAGCGGCAGCGTGAGGTGCAAATCAATCGCCTGGAAACCGCTGGCTGGCGCCCGGGGCAAAGCATTTCAAACAACGCGGGTGACGCCGACCCCGCCACGCGCAACGTTTTGTTTAGCAACGCGTACATTCCGCGCAACTGGGACCAGAGCGTTGATCAACAGGAACGCAGCTGCAGCAACGCCAACCTGGTGTTGCAACTACGGCCCACCGATGCATTACAGATAACCCTGGATGGCTTTATTGCAAAACTCAAGGTGGACTCTGTGTCCACCAATCTGGCGGCGTGGTTTGAACCGGATCGGGTGGGAAGCGGCAGCATTGATGGCAAAGGCACCTTAATTAGCTTTACCCAGGAAGTCGGTCTACACCAGGGCAGCGGCAATCCGGCGACTGATTTTGTGTCGCATACGCGCCGCTCCCGCGATGTTAATAATCACGGTTTTGGGATAAAGCTCGACTGGGAGTTTAATGAAATACTGGCCGCCAGCTTCGACGCATCGACCTCTTCGGCAGAAGATGACAGAGCCGGCCGCGACCGTTTTAACGTGGTCGGTATTATTAATAACTACACGTTTGATGGCACCGGCAGCACGCCTGCGGTTCGTCATGATGGCTTCGTTAACGGCAGCCTGCCTGACCCTACCCTCACCCGCCTGCACTATAACGACAAGGGCTGGAGACCTACCGATAAGGACGAGATCAACGAGATTAAGCTGGATTTTGCCTACCTCCCCGACGCCGAGATTTTTCACAGTCTCAAGTTTGGCGGGTACCGGCAAGAACGGGTAAAATCGCAGTTTCAACGATTCGCCAGCCAGTGTGCGTTCTGCGGTTACCACACACCGGCACCTAACGACGTGATCGGTCTGGCACCTTTTAACGCCAACAACTTTTTCCCCGGCCTGACTGATACTTACTATAGCTTTGACGGTGACGCCTATGTGCAGTTTCTCGCTGAGGCTGGCGCGCCCATCACGCCGCGTTTGCAAAACAACCGTTACACAATCAATGAAAACATTAACAGTGTTTATATGGATTTCACCTTCGGTTTCGATCTGGGCGATATGCCGCTGACTATAAACGTTGGCGCGCGCTATGCTGAAACTGACGTGCAGGTAGCCGCCGTACAAAGCCTGATTGCCGATGTGGTGCCCACCGCAGACGGCACCCTTTTCAGCAATGTGTTTGCACCGGCAACCGACATTCGCGGCAGCGATAGTTATACAAACCTGCTGCCCGGCTTAAGTGCGAAGCTTGAAATTACAGAAGACATAATAGTGCGGTTGTCGGTATACGACTCCATGACCCGACCAACTATGTCGCAATTATCGCCCGCCACTACGTTCAATGAGCCGCGTAGTCAAAACCTCTCTGCCAGCGGCGGTGACGCCACACTAAGACCGTTTAAGGCAGTCAACCAGGACGTCTCTTTCGAATGGTATTACGGCACCGCCGGCGTCGCATCGTTTGCGGTATTTAATAAGGAGATCGATAATTTTATCGTCACCACAATCCGCGAGGAAACGTATACACTATTCGACCGCAGCGAGGACAACAACTTCAGGTGCAGCGAGGCAAACGCCCCCGTCAACAGCGCCGGTGAGAATTTGTGCGCGCCTACCACCGTACTTGACCCCGACCGGCCCGGGCTGGATGTTGTGGCGGCCACCGAAGAGCTCAACGGTGCACAGGAAGTTTACTCCGTAAGTCGACCACATAATGCCGAGGCGGCGCGTGTCACAGGATACGAACTAGCCCTCACTCACGTGTTTGACATTGGCTTCGGGATTGCCGCCAATGCAACCTTTGTAGATAGTAATATCAGCCTCAATGCCAACACCGCGGAAACCTTTGCACTCGAAGGGCTGGGTGATTCACAAAACCTTAGCGTATTTTATGAGGCAAACAATTGGCAGGCGCGAGTTGCGTTTAACAACCGGGAAGGTTTTTTGCGCTATATCGACAATGCCTCAATCGGCGGCAGCACCGGTGAACCCGTGCACACGAACAGCTTCGGTCAGTGGGATATTAGCGCAAGCTACGACCTCACCAAGCACTTTACGCTGTTCTTCCACGGCATAAACATCACCGAGGAAGAGCTGGTACAAACCGGCCGCTTCCGCAATCAAATATTCAGCATTGAAGACAACGGCTCGCGCTACGCCGTTGGGGTGAGGGGCAAGTTCTAGTGTGGGGTAGCGAATAATAAGGGGATAACGATGCGAGCTTCGATTGACCATGCGTGCATTTATTTACCAATAGTCTTGGCGTGCGTTTTTGTTTTGCTCGCAATTGCCGGCTGTGCAAATAAGCCATTCGAAGCTGAAGACCCGCTATACGCCGATCACTCTGGTCATTCTGCGAAACATGCGCTGTATATCGACCGCAGGGGTTATGCGATCACCGAAGAGTTGTGGGCGTCGAACCTGCTCGATACCAACACCTGGTACGGAGCAGATAGAAGCACGGCAGAAGAAGACAGTCTGGTCGCCGCAATTGGCGAGCAGGCAAAACAGGAGCTAGCAGACTGCGACAATGATTTGGCCGATGATGCAAGCAGAAATAGCCGGAATGGCAAGCCTAAAAAGGAGATTCTGATATTCATCCATGGGGGCTTGAACAGCAATACCACCAGCCTGCGCCGCAGCAAGGATCTACTCTATAAAAAATCGCTTGCCAGCAAGTGCCGATTTCCAATTTTCATCAACTGGCGCTCCGGCCCTTTCTCTTCCTATAAAGATCATCTCATTAGTATTCGGCAAGGCGCGGAAGGCGGGGCGTTGGCGAAGGTGACGTCACCGCTGTACTTTGTAACAGATATTGCCCAGGCCGCCATAGGCGCCCCAAAGTCCTGGGTGGTGCAGAGTAAGCATTCCATTCGCAGCACCGTGTTGAAAAATTTTTCAGACTATGATGCATTGCAGGCCTGCCATGCGGATAAGGGGCAGAACATTGCGTGTAAGCCGGCGTTCGAGCTCGACTGTAAGACCGGCAAGAACAGAAGGGGCTGGCGTACTGCGCTGTGGTGGACCGTTTCCCCCGCAAAAACAATCATCACGCCGCTGACGTTTGAATTGGGCAAAGCGGCCTGGAATGTGATGCTACACCGCACCAATGCGCTGTTATGGAAGTCCTGCAGCCTACAAACAGGCTGTATAAAACGCCAAGCGGAAGCCAACTCATATGAACTGGGGCAAGGCGCGCTGGCAAAATTGGTGCGCAGCATAGAAGCGATTACGCGCGCCGACGATTCTTACGAAATCACTTTTATCGGTCACTCAATGGGAACAATATTAATTAACCGAATAGTTGCCGCCCTGCCGCAATTGCCGGTGCAGAATATCGTGTTTCTCGCCGCTGCTGATTCAATTCGTAATACCCAATACGGCGCCCTGCGTTTCCTGAAAGACAACAAGCAGGCGCATTTTTATTCGTGGATGCTGCATCCGGACAATGAAGCCAGAGAGCTGCCCGGCTACGGTTTTGCGCCCAGCGGTTCGATACTGACCTGGATTGACACAATGTTTACCACACCGGAGTCATTGCTCGACTACCGCTTTGGCAGATGGGATAGCATTAAGCACTTCCCTGAATTATTTGATAACGAGATTGCGTCGCGTAGTCGGCTGATGGTGTTTCCGCGAGATAAGCATAGTGCCCCGCACGCGCACGGCGATTTTAATGCATGCCAGTTTTGGAAGTTGGATGCTGTTGAGCTGGATTTTGGGGGTAAGGAAAATTCCGTGGCTAGTCCAGCACGCTGAAAGACATTTTCGAGCGTTAGCCCGAACAAAACATGGTCGGAGTGATGTATTGGTGTTATGGTGAGCGGTGCCGTTATCGATTACTGGGGAGTGCATATGAGCCGCCTTACCATCACACTAAACGACGATATCCATCAAGCGCTGAAAGAAACAGCAGCGAGGCAAAACCGCTCAATAGGTTCGATCATCGAGGAGAGCCTGGAGTTGAGAGGCTTTCTCACCTACGACAGTGCCAAAGATATAGTTGCTCGGGTAAGATCAAAATCACGCTTAAGTGGGGACCAGGCCCTTGAGTTGGCCGCAAACGAAACCGCAAGAGTGCGTACGCAAAAGTAGGCGACTATCACAGCGCCGGTTTTATTTCCGTTAAACGCACCGTGTTCATCATTGACACTAACATTGTGGTTGCCGGCCTAATCACCAGCGATGTAAGCAGTCCACCCGCGCGAATTTTAGACGCAATGCTGAACGGTGAACTCACTTACCTGATATCCGCAGAACTGCTCACCGAATACGCAACCGTGCTACAACGACCCAAACTGTTACGATTGCATGGTCTCAGCATTGAAGAAATCGACTGTGTGTTGACGGAGTTGGTCGCCAACGCCAGTTGGCGCGAACCTGGTGTTCATAAAAGTGCCCCCGACCCCGGCGACGATCATTTATGGGCATTGCTCTCAACCAATGCAAAATGCCAGTTGGTCACCGGTGATCGTTTGCTTATCGAAAATCCGCCAGGCATAGACAGCGTCATCTCAGCTCGTGATTTTGTAGATTTGTACCTACCTCCCGACGGCGCTTAGCAGCGCGCAGCACGATATATCCGTTTGTTGCATCTTGGGACTTTGCGTGCATAGGGTCACCTCTATTAGCCTCTACAAGCAGTAGCACCATGAAATTCTCGACCTTCAGATTTTATCTTATCGCCAGAGCCTGTATGAGCCTGGCAAGCACCATGCTAACGGTAGCAATCGGCTGGCACTTATATCAACTTACCGGCGACGCTTTTGATCTTGCGCTGGTCGGTTTGGTGCAGATTGTGCCTATTCTGTTGCTGTTTATCGTCAGCGGCTGGGTGATAGACCATTTCTCCCGCAAAAAAATTCTGGTGACCTGCGCGCTGGCCGAAGCGCTCATTTTGCTACTAATGGCGGTGGCAATGCAGCCGGAAGCGTTTAATAAACACGTGGTTTTCGGGCTGCTGTTTTTGCATGGCTGTGTGCGAGCCTTCATCGGCCCGGCCCAACAGGCCATTCTGCCAAATATTGTAAGTCGCGCAGCGCTTGCCAGGGCGGTTGCCGTTACCTCTATCGTGTGGAATGTTGCATCCACCAGTGGCCCTTTTGCGGCTGGCTTAATGCTTGCCTGGATTGATCGTGACACGTATTGGGTATTGGCTGGTTTGAGTCTCGTCGGCGCGCTGATGTTTCTGCCACTACCGTTACTATTGCAGAAGCAGTCTTCGGGGCGGGCCCTGGAACAAGTACTGGGCGGCATCCAATTTATCAAACGCAACCCTATTGTGCTCGGCAGCATTAGCCTGGATCTGTTGGCAGTACTGCTGGGCAGCGTGATGGCGCTGCTGCCAATTTATGCCATCGATATTCTCAACGTAGGACCCGACGCGCTGGGCGTTCTGCGCGGCATGCCGGCATTGGGGGCGGTGATGGTCGGCATACTCATGACCCGCTTGCCGATACCCAGGCCAGGCATCAGCCTGTTTATCGCCCTGGTCGTATTTTCGTTGTCGATCATACTATTTGCCTACTCAACTCATTTCTGGCTTAGCCTGATAGCCCTGTGGATCTACGGCGCGATGGATATGGTGAGTGTCAACATTCGCTCAACCTTGATTCAAATGGCCACCCCCGATGAGTTGCGCGGTCGCGTCAGCGCGGTGAACTCCATTTTTATCGCCACTTCAAACCAAATGGGTGATTTCCGTGCAGGCACCGTGGCAACACTATTGCCTGCTACCACCACCGTCGCGTTGGGCGGACTAATGGCACTGGGCGTTGCCGTGGGTGGTTACTTTATGTTCCCCGGCATTCGAAAGTTAAGCAGCCTCAGTGAGGTGGAACCCGAGCGCAGGTAGAAGTGGTCTGCAACGATCTGGCCAATCATAGTGGCATCATCTGCACTGCAAGGTGAGATACCGCCGAGACTTCGGGCTGAACAGATCTGCAGAGCATCGACCGGCCTATTGACGTTTACGTAAAGGTAACGTAGCATTCAAGCATCATCGCGCCAGGAGCCCCATTCAGTGGATGCCAGCAGCCACCGCCAAACCTTCAGCATCTCTGGTCTCGCGCAGGAATTTGATGTGACTACCCGCACTATTCGCTTTTACGAAGAAAAAGGCTTACTCAGCCCGCAGCGCAATGGCAGCATTCGCGTCTACAGTGCGGCGGATCGGGTTAAACTGAAGCTGATACTGCGCGGCAAGCGTTTGGGTTTTACGCTTGCGGAAAGTCGCGACATCATTGGCTTGTATGATCCCGAGCATGGCAACATCGAGCAGCTACAAAAGCTGATCAGAAAAATACGCGACAAGCGTGAGCACCTGCAGCAACGACTGCACGACCTTGAAGGCATGATGCTGGATTTGCGCGACTCCGAGGAGAAATGTTTACAGGCGCTGGCCAAGCAGGAGGCTGACCGCGCCTCCTAAGCGCTGGAATAAATCACTCTATATCTATGAGGAACTCGAATCATGATCAGTAGCTATCCCTCTCTCAACTTTGGCCTGGGCGAAGACGTCGACATGCTACGCGATATGACTCGCCAGTTTTCGCAAAATGAAATCGCGCCGCGAGCCGCGCAAATTGATATCGACAATGAATTCCCCAACGATTTATGGCGTAAGTTTGGTGAATTGGGCTTATTGGGCATGACCGTGACGGAAGAATATGGTGGCTCCAATATGAGCTATTTGGCTCACACCGTTGCCATGGAAGAGATAAGCCGCGCCTCGGCTTCAGTCGGCTTATCCTACGGCGCACACTCCAACCTGTGTGTGAATCAGATATTTAAAAACGGCACAGACGCACAGCGCCAGAAATATTTACCCAAACTGTGCTCCGGTGAGCATATCGGCGCCCTGGCTATGTCAGAACCCAATGCCGGTTCCGATGTCGTTAGCCTGCGCCTTAAAGCTGATAAGAATGGCGACCACTATATTCTTAACGGCAACAAAATGTGGATTACCAACGGCCCGGATGCCAACACCTATGTGATTTACGCCAAGACGGATATTAGCGCCGGTGCCAAAGGTATCACCGCGTTTATTGTAGAGCGCGACTACCCCGGATTCTCACGCCACCAGAAACTGGATAAATTGGGCATGCGCGGCTCTAATACCTGCGAACTGGTGTTTGAAGACTGCGTAGTACCGGCAGAAAATATTCTTGGCAAGCAGGGCGGCGGTATTAACGTGCTGATGAGTGGTCTCGATTTTGAGCGCACCATTCTTTCCGGCGGCCCGGTAGGCATTATGCAGGCGTGTCTTGATGTGGTTATCCCCTATCTTCACGACCGCAAACAATTTGGCCAAAGCATCGGTGAGTTTCAACTTATGCAGGGCAAAGTGGCAGATATGTATGCCGACCTTAATGCCTCCCGAGCCTATTTATATGCCGTCGCCCAGGCCTGCGACCGCGGCGAAGAGTCGCGCAAAGACGCCGCTGCGGTTATTTTATTTACGGCGGAAAAAGCGACCCAAATGGCGCTGCAGGCTATTCAGGCGCTAGGTGGCAACGGCTATATTAACGAATACCCTACCGGGCGGTTGCTGCGGGACGCCAAGCTGTATGAAATTGGTGCCGGCACGTCGGAAGTGCGGCGCATGTTGATTGGCCGGGAATTGTTTAACGAAACCCGTTAGGGGGCTTTCGGACCGTGCGGCAGTGAACTATTCGCGACTAAAATTCGCGACTAAAGTTGCTCCCACATGCACACGGCGCGAATGAAACTTGTTTTTCAAACTTACACCAACCAGCAAGCGCATAACTGAGTGATGAGGCTATGAGTACTAACACCGGTTTCAACAGTAAGGTTAACACTCGCTCCGCTGAGTTTTGTGCCAACAGTGATGCAATGCAATTGCTAGTCTCTGATCTCGAAGAAAAGCTACAGGCAGTTAAACAGGGCGGCGGCGAGAAATATCAGCAGCGCCACAAAGCGCGCGGCAAGTTGCTGGCAAGAGAGCGAATTGATGCATTGCTTGATTCCGGTTCACCGTTTCTGGAATTGTCTCAACTGGCTGCCTTTGAAGTCTATGATGATGAGGTAAACGCTGCCGGGCTAGTAGCCGGAGTTGGGCGCGTTAGCGGCCAGGAATGCATGATAGTCGCCAACGACGCCACGGTTAAAGGCGGTTCTTATTACCCGCTAACCGTGAAAAAGCACCTACGCGCGCAAACCATTGCCGAACAGAATCATTTGCCCTGCGTTTATCTTGTCGATTCCGGCGGTGCCAACCTGCCCCGCCAGGATGAGGTATTTCCCGACCGGGACCACTTCGGCCGCATTTTTTTTAATCAGGCCAACATGTCGGCACAAAACATCCCCCAGATTGCTGTAGTGATGGGGTCGTGTACCGCGGGCGGCGCTTATGTTCCGGCAATGGCCGATGAATCGATTATTGTTAAAGAGCAAGGCACCATTTTTTTAGCTGGCCCGCCTTTGGTAAAGGCCGCCACCGGCGAGGTGGTTTCAGCAGAGGAGTTGGGCGGTGCCGATCTGCATTGCAGAACCTCCGGAGTCACCGACCACTACGCGCAAAACGATCATCATGCATTGCTATTAGCGCGCCAATCCATCGCTAATCTAAATCGCCAGAAACCCACTCAGCTCGACTGCAAACCGGCACAAGAGCCGCTCTACGACAGCAGGGAAATCTACGGCATTATCCCTAACGATTCGCGTCAGCCTTATGACGTAAGAGAGGTTATTGCCCGCCTCGTTGACGCTTCCGCATTCAATGAATTCAAAGCACTGTATGGTGCCACGCTGGTTTGCTGCTTTGCGCACCTCTATGGGTATCCTGTAGGCATAGTCGCCAACAACGGCATCCTGTTTTCCGAGTCTGCTCAGAAAGGCACCCACTTCATCGAACTGTGCGCGCAACGCAAAATTCCGCTTATTTTTCTGCAAAATATCACCGGCTTTATGGTGGGCGCGCAGTATGAGGCCGGGGGTATTGCTAAACACGGTGCCAAAATGGTGACTGCGGTTGCCTGCGCCAACGTGCCGAAACTAACGGTGTTGATTGGTGGCTCATTCGGTGCCGGCAACTACGGTATGTGCGGTCGCGCCTATGAGCCTAACTTTCTGTTTATGTGGCCCAATGCCCGCATCTCAGTCATGGGCGGCGAGCAGGCTGCCGGCGTGTTGGCGCAAATCAAACGTGACCAAAGACAGGCAGCGGGCGAGCAATGGAGCGCAGCCGAAGAAGCGGCTTTTAAGCAACCCATACTCGATACTTACGAGCAGCAGGGCCACCCCTACTATGCGTCGGCACGACTTTGGGACGATGGTGTGATCGACCCCGCTGAAACCCGAATGGTGCTGGGCTTATCGCTCTCCGCTGCTCTGAACAAACCGATTGAAGACACCCGTTTCGGCGTATTCAGAATGTAATTGTGCAGTTCCAATCGACACTAATTCGACGTTCGCAACCAGAGAAAAACGATGAGTAATGAGATCATTAGCAACAGCCTGGATGAGCGCGGTGTCGCCACGGTCACTCTCAACAATCCGGCTAAGCACAATGCCTTCGATGATCGCATGATCGCCGAATTAACCCGCTGCTTCAGCGCGCTCGAAGACAACAGTAAGGTTCGGGTTGTCATCCTGGCCGCCAACGGGCGCAGCTTTTCCGCCGGTGCCGACCTTAACTGGATGCAGCGCATGGCTGGCTACAGCCATGCAGAAAATTTGGCTGATGCTGAAAATCTGGCCGCCATGCTGCACACGCTTAACAGCTTGGGCAAACCAACTATTGCCAGAGTACAGGGCGCGGCCTTTGGTGGCGGTGTGGGCCTGGTTAGCTGCTGCGATATAGCAATCGCCAGTGAGCGAGCCAGCTTTTGCCTGAGCGAAGTCAAACTGGGCATGCTGCCGGCGACCATTAGCCCCTATGTGATTGCAGCGATGGGTCCGCGCGCCGCGCGTCGCTATTTCACCACCGCTGAGCGGTTCGATGCGGCGACGGCGCTACGCATTGGTCTCATCAGTGACTGTGTAGCAGAGGATCAGCTCGACAACTGTATAGGCGATATCGTCAGCGCTATTTGCAACAATGGCCCGGTCGCCGTTGCCGGCGCCAAGCAGCTAATACGCGATGTGCAGTATCAATCCGTCAACGCTGAGTTGATACAGCAAACCAGCGAACTCATTGCGTCGGTAAGAAGTTCCAGTGAGGGCAAAGAGGGGCTGAGTGCATTTCTGGAAAAACGCCCTGCCCGCTGGACACCCGCCACCAGCGCCAGGGGAGAATAGCCGTGTTCGATAAAATCCTCATAGCCAACCGCGGCGAGATAGCCTGCCGGATTATAAAAACAGCGCAGCGCATGGGCATTCGCAGCGTCGCAGTTTTCTCAGACGCCGACGCCGACGCGTTGCATGTGGCAATGGCCGATGAAGCGATACATATAGGCGCAGCACCGGCGCGGGAGTCCTATCTGCTGATGGACAACATCATAGCCGCCGCAAAAAAAACCGGCGCGCAGGCCATTCACCCCGGCTACGGATTTCTCAGCGAGAATGCGGCTTTTTGCCAGCTGTGCGCCGACAGCAACATCACGTTTATCGGCCCACCGGTGGGCGCGATAGCTGCAATGGGGTCGAAGTCAGCTGCGAAAACCATTATGCAAACAGCCGGCGTGCCATTGGTGCCTGGCTATCATGGTGACAATCAAGACCCGGCTTTTCTAAAACAGACGACCGAAGCAATGGGTTACCCGGTACTGCTAAAAGCAGCGGCGGGCGGCGGCGGCAAAGGGATGCGCCAGGTCTGCGCCGGCAAAGAGTTTGACGCAGCATTGATCGCCGCCAAGCGCGAAGCAATGAGTTCGTTTGGCGATGACATCATGCTGGTGGAAAAATATCTCACGCAGCCGCGTCACGTTGAAATTCAGGTTTTTTGCGACCAACACGGCAACGCGGTGTACCTGGCCGAGCGCGATTGCTCAGTACAGCGTCGCCATCAAAAGGTCATTGAAGAAGCACCCGCGCCCGGCATGACACAAGCGTTACGCAGCCAAATGGGGGCGGCCGCGATTGAATCGGCCAGGGCGATTAACTACCAGGGTGCCGGCACCGTTGAATTTCTATTGGATAGCGACGGCGCGTTTTACTTTATGGAGATGAATACCCGTTTACAGGTAGAACATCCGGTGACTGAAATGATCACCGGACAAGATTTGGTGGAATGGCAACTGCGCGTTGCCGCCGGCGAACCGTTGCCATTGCAGCAAGCGGATATCAGCATCAACGGTCATGCCGTGGAAGTTCGCATCTATGCCGAAGACCCCGCCAATGACTTCTTACCCGCAACCGGTACGCTAACGTTTTTGCGAACACCCGCTGAAGACCAGCATACCCGCGTGGATACCGGCGTGCGCCAGGGTGATACCGTTAGCGTGTATTATGACCCGATGCTTGCCAAACTGATTGTCTGGGATGAGAGCCGCAGCAAAGCGCTGCAACGCATGGCCATAGCGTTAACCGAATACCGAATTAGTGGCGTTACTACCAATATCGATTTTCTGTATAACCTCACCACCAGCAAGCCGTTTATTGACGCCGACCTGGATACCGGGTTTATTGACAAGCACCACGCCGAGATTTTCCATGACAGCAAGCAGGATATTGTTCGCGACGCCTCACTCGCGGCGCTGTATTTGGTGTTGCAACAGCAACAACAGGCAGTCACCAGCAGCAACCACAGCGACCCCTTCTCACCCTGGAACCAAAGCAACGGCTGGCGCTTGAATGCCGCTAACCTGCATCGATTTGACATTATCTGTCATGCGCAACATATCAGTATCGAAATTGAAGAGTACCAACTTAATGCAACCCAACGCTACCGCATGCGTTTTAACGGCCACGAGGTGGAAGCCCAGGGCCAGCTAGAGAACAATACACTGACCAGCGACATCAACGGCTATCGCTCGCGGGCTTCAGTAGCAGAGCACGACGCTGTGTACAGTGTATATACGCAACAATCCGCGTTCCAATTCAACAAGGTCGAACCTGACCTTGGCGAAGCCGGCAGCGCTGCAGGCGCCGGCGGGCTTAATGCACCGATGAATGGCACCATTGTCCAACTGTTAGTTGCGCGAGGTGCCAGCGTTGCAGGAGGCGACGCTCTACTGGTTATGGAGGCAATGAAAATGGAACACACGATTCGTGCGCCAACGGCCGGCGTGGTGCAGGAGTTTTACTTCCAACCCGGCGATCTCGTCGATGGCGGCGCGGACTTGTTGGCATTTGAGGCGGGCGAATAATGTCTAACTACCCGGCGAAGGTGCGCATTGTAGAGGTAGGCGCAAGAGACGGCCTGCAAAACGAAAAGCAAAGCATCGCCACCGCCGTAAAAATAGAATTGATCGAACGACTGGTGAGAGCGGGTATCAGTCACATAGAAGCCGGCAGCTTTGTTAACCCGCAGTGGGTGCCACAAATGGCGGGCAGCGAAGCGGTGTTTGCAGGTTTAACCCGCAAGCCGGGCGTGCGCTACGCGGCACTTACCCCGAATTTGCAAGGCTATCATCGCGCGGGTTCTGTCAATGCCTCGGAGGTAGCGATTTTTACCGCCGCTTCGGAAACGTTTACGCAAAAGAATATTAACTGCTCGATTGCCGACAGCATCAGTCGCTTTACGCCAGTGTTAGCGGCCGCAAAAAAAGATAAGCTGCCCGTGAGAGGCTACGTATCCTGTGTTGCGGGCTGCCCCTACGAAGGTGCCATCGCCGCTGAAAAAGTGCGCGCGGTTGCCGCACAGTTGTTGGACCTGGGCTGTTACGAGGTGTCTCTCGGCGACACCATCGGCACTGGCACCGTCGGCAGTATCGATAAAATGCTCACCACCGTTATGCAGGACATTCCCGCTGCTAAATTAGCGGTACACTTTCACGATACTTATGCACAGGCACTCGCAAATATCCACGTTGCGCTGCAGCACGGTATTGCAGTGATCGATAGCTCGGTAGCGGGACTAGGCGGCTGCCCCTATGCAACCGGCGCGTCGGGCAACGTGGCGACGGAAGATGTAGTCTATATGCTCAATGGTACCGGTATTGAGCACGGCATTGATTTAGGCGCGTTAATCGCGGCCGGCAACTATATTTCCCGGCAGTTTGATCGGGCTAATCCTTCAAAAGTGGCGCGGGCTTTTAATAGCCGGTGAACGTCAATGCGGTTACAAACACTGCTGGAAGAACCAAAGATTACGCGGCCAGCCCATTCAACATCATCCAGATTCGAATGGCACTTCCTTAAGCATAGTAGGGTCGAATAAATTCGACCCTACACGTAACAGCGGCTTAAGCTTGAATAACGACCACCAGCATATTTGTGAACATTAGCCGCCCGCAACCACACCTTCGGGGAGCAAGCCTATGTCGGCGGGCTTGCCGCGAATGGTGAATATCAGCACAGGCAGCACGATAAAGGCAACGCTTAACGCCAGGTATTCCAGCGTGGTGCGCCAGCCGTAGGCCTGCAGCCACCAGGTCACCAGGGCGGGAATGGCAATGCCACCGACCGATGTGCCGGCACTGAGGCTGTACATAACCTCGGCCATGCTAACGCCAAATTCGTCGCGTACAAACGGCACTAACAAACTAACCGAATAGGTAAAAAAAACCGATGACGAATAGCTGGGCGACAAAAATGCCCGCGACTACATACCAGCCAAAAAACACTATCGATACTCCGTCAATCAATGACGTATTTGCTTATCGTCGCTTGATGACAGACGATTCGCTTGTTTTTTCAAATTTACCTAAGCGGTTTGATGTCTATATCATGATGGCAATGTTACAACTGTTAGCCGCAGTGCGTACATCCGTAGCAGCTAAATCACACCTAAATGAAAGTCGATTAAAATTTTGGCTCCATTGTGAAATTTTTGCTCGCACAACAACACGTCGCTGCTGCGCTAGCGGCCAAACAGACTCTTAATATCAGGCATCTCGGGCAATTCTTCGGGTGTTTTGGTAATTTGCGAAACAGCGCCAGACTGGCCATATTCCAGCAGCTCCGAGCTGTGCGTACTCTTCTTGCCGTTGGTGACAGACTCTCCCTGGGCTTTCACCATACCGAAGGGTACGCGGTCAGAGAGCCATGCAGTATTGCTGCTGGTCACGCTAATTTTCTTAAAAACTATTTTCATTTCAGTGGTGCCACTGCCCTGTATTTTGCGAGTTGGAAAGCTGCCTGCCTTTACTGTCACTTCTTCATCACCCACAAGTTCATAGGCATAGCTCACTTTCGTACCCAGTGACTGCAATATCGAATCTCCCATGCCACCAGCACCGCGCATCAGTATTGGGTCGCTGTTGCCGCTCTGCATTATCATTTCCTTGCCAAACGCGCGTACGTTATTAAGTGCATTCGCAGGATCGTCCTGGAAGGCAGATTCAGCGACCAATGATTTAAAGATAATAGTGTCACCCGAAGGCTTGCGCTTGCCTCTTTTAACCTCGAACGGTTGCATCGACATTTCTATCCAGTAGTATTTTTGTCCGTCACGCATTTCTTCTCCCAGTAGTGACGAGCGCGTCTCCATCACCGTTTGCCTGCCTTTATGGTCGATGCTGGTGTCTTCTCTAAGCTGCCAACTGCCGATTGGCGTGGCTTCCAGAAAGTTGTATTCCAGTCCTTCGGCAGAAGCCGTGGTCGTCGCGCTGGCGAGCAGCATAGCCAGTAGTGCTGTCGTCCAAATCCGTATTTTCATTGTTAGTACCCTCAATTAGTTATTAGACCGCTCGCTACAAGGCAGAATACGGCATGAGCAATTAACATACTATATATTGCTCGCTTAGGCTCTAGCACAAAAGAATTAGACACTGGAGACCGCCGCCAAATAAGGTAGGATGCGTATAAGCTGGCAAAGGCTGGCAAACACACCACAAGTTGTCAACGACACGACTTAATTACGCGAGGTAACACCATACCGATGTGCATAGCGAAGCGTAGCTAAATGGCAAACGCTCCCTTACAGGGCTATCGAGTGCTAGACATGAGTCGCATTCTGGCGGGGCCGTGGGCCAGCCAGACTCTGGCCGACCTGGGGGCGCAGGTAATCAAGATCGAGCGCCCCGGTGCCGGTGACGATACCCGCCATTGGGGTCCTCCGTACTTACAGGACAGCAGCGGCAAAGACACCGCTGATGCGGCCTACTTTATGGCGGCCAATCGCGGCAAACATTCAGTGACGGTAGACCTGACAACGCCGGCTGGTCAGGCGATTATCCGTGATCTTGCTAAAGTATGCGATGTTATTATCGAAAATTACAAGGTCGACGGCCTGAAAAAATACGCTCTCGATTACGCCAGCCTCAAACTAGTCAACCCTAAACTGGTGTATTGCTCCATCACCGGTTTTGGTCAAACCGGCCCCTACAAGCACCGCGCCGGCTACGACTTTATGATTCAGGGCATGGGCGGCCTGATGAGCATCACCGGCGAGCAAGACGAGTTACCGGGCGGTGGGCCGCAAAAAGTTGGTGTAGCCGTAGCCGATATTTTTACCGGTCTTTACGCAGCCAACGCGATTCAAGCGGCCTTGCTGGAGCGTGTGCGGTCAGGTGAAGGACAGCATATTGATCTTGCGCTATTCGATGTGCAGGCCGCCGTATTGGCCAACCAGGCGACCAACTATTTAATCGGCGGCGTGGTGCCGCAGCGACTTGGCAACGCGCATCCCAATATCGTGCCTTACCAGGCTTTCAGCACGGCAGATGGCTTTATCATTCTGGCGGTCGGTAACGACAATCAGTTCAAAAAGTTCTGCACAGCCGCGGCAGCGCCCGAGCTGGCCGACGATCAGCGCTTTACTACCAACGCGTTACGAGTAAAAAATCGTACTGCCGTGTGCGCCAGAGTCGCGCAGCTAATGGCTACAAAAAGCAGTGGACTGTGGCTTGAAGAGCTGGCAGAAGCAGGAGTGCCCTGTGGCCCAATCAACTCTATCGCACAGGTGTTTAACGACCCTCAGCTGTTACAGCGTGGCATGCGTTTGACGGTGGAGCACCCAAGCGCAGGCCAGATCGATGTTGCCGGTAGCCCGATGCACTTTAGCCGCACACCGTCGCAGGCTGAAAAAGCGCCGCCATTATTAGGGGAAGATACTAACCACGTCCTTGCAGAGGTGCTTGGCTATAGCCAGGAACACATACAGGCACTACAAAAAGACGGTTCGATTTAAGGTTCTGAATTAAGTCTCGAATTTGGCTGTATCAAATCCCACTTATTGCCATATAGATCGGCAAACACCACGACCGTGCCGTACTCCTCCTCACGCGGCTCGCCAATAAAACTCACGCCACGCGCCTGCATGGCGTTAAAGTCTCGCCAAATATCATCGGTGTGCATGAACAGAAAAACTCGCCCGCCGGTTTGATTGCCGACGCTGACGAGCTGCTCTGTATTCGCGGCCTTAGCCAGTAACAAAGAACAACTACTGCCCTCTGGCGCAACACGAACCCAGCGTTTTTCTTCACTCAGCCTGGTATCTTCCAGAACAATAAAGCCAAGTTTCTCGGTATAAAATGCAAGGGCCTCGTCGTAGTCGCGAACGACCAGAACCAGCTGGAAGATGTTTTGCGTCATACCATTTTTCCAATGCGATTCGCTATTTCGGGTTGGTCGGGAACGCGTACGCTAGATTTCCTGGCTTTTAACTCTGTTGGCTTTTCTACGAACACGGCATATTCGGCTTCCGCAACCCGGCAAACCAGCCGCCGTCGGCGACGAATTCCGAGCCGGTGCTGTAGGTCGCTTCGTCGCTTGCCA
>RCMY010000874.1_pt1 | contig 28960 bp, 30 predicted proteins | sample 2041341 | NCBI WGS metagenome assembly RCMY01 (sample SAMN09708234, study PRJNA481090) | Marine sediment metagenome, whole genome shotgun sequencing project.
TACTACTTTTATTTTAGCGTTTAATTTTTTAGCCATTTCTACCAATTTGCGAATAGCGTAAATATCTTCATCTTCAAAATCTGTTGCATAAACTATATTTTTAATCGGCATATAACTAGTATCCGAAGGAATACTCAATACAGGACAAGGTGACTTCTGAATCAAATTCTTCGTTGTGCTTCCCATAAGTATTTCTCTAATAGCACTGCCCCCCTTCATACCGGTTAAAATTAAATACGCATGCCATTCTTCTGCAACAGAAAGTATCCCTTTTATAACATTCTTATTCTCTATGGGTTCTAAAATTATATTTGGTGTGTTCCAAACACTACCCAAATGCTCTTCGCAAAATTTCTCGAGTTTAGACCTATGTGATTTAAACGCACTCTCCTCTAAATGAGGAAAAGGCTCATCTAGATCCTCAGTACCAAGAACAGTTGGATAGTCAAATACATGGGTTATCACCAATCGGGTTTCCATTTGCTTTGACATTTCATAAGCGTACTTTAATGCCGCTACCGAATTTTCAGAATAATCTGAACTATATAGAATTGTTTTCACTTGAATTTGTTTTAATACAGCGTTAAGGTATTACTCTATTAAACCAAAACACATGATGCAGGTCATACTACATCTTCCTAAACCAAAAATCATATAATACTCTTGGTAAATCCCATTAACAATAATGGCGCTTTATATATCAAATAAAGAACCTTTGAAATGCACCAATTATTTAATCATGATTTTGGTCATATTATATGGATAGACTGTTTAATACTTTAGATTTTAATTAAAATATACACAAATGAGCACTATCAGAAATAGACCTAAAGGCAATTATATTCATGAAGCTGATTGGCAACAACTTTATATACTAACAGAACACTGGAAATCTGATTTAGATTTTTTTAAGGAAGACCTAGAATTTTTAAATAATATTATCTCGAAATTTTTTATATGGATTTCTAAAAAAGATAATATCGATTTAGTTCGGGAAATTGAAGTGGGACTTCTAGAATTGAACAAAAAATGTGCTGTTATATTGAAACAAGTCAATAAACACTTGCATCATTTAGCCGAGTTAATAGATAATCCGTTTACTTACGATTCACATAAGTTTAGAACAGAGCACGAACAACTTGAAGATGATATAGCCATGTTCGTTAAAGATTTTAGAAAGAACCGCAAAGAGGTTTTTACGATTTCTGAACATGTAATTGACCGGGAAGAAATGATAAAGAGGCTTGGTTTGGTTATTTAATATAACAAACTTAAAATTTTATTAGACCACTGTACCTGTTTCTGATGTTTATAGAGATTTACTGATATCCTGGGCGATTTAAACTTAAAGTATTTTAAAATGACAAAAATTATTATCCCTACCGATTTTTCTATAAATGCACAAAAGGCTATTGATTATGCCCTTCGCCTTTTTAAAAACGAAACTTGCACGTTTTATATAATTCATGCTTTTCACGATGCACCTTCCTCAGAAAGTTCGAAAGCAACAACTCAGAAAAATTTGAATATTCTTATTGAAAAATTAGAGTCTCAGAACAGTAATGAAAATTATCAATTTGAAGGGATTTTAGAGTCAGATTCGGTATTGAACTTAACCAATAAGATTATTTCCGAAAAAAGTGCTGATTATGTTTTTATGGGAACCAAAGGTACATCGGCATTACGTCAATTTTTGGTAGGCAGTAACACCTTAGACCTAATCAAGTATCTTGAAAATTGTCCTTTAATGATTATTCCCTCAGCATATAATAACAATTCAACTCATGATATTGTTTTCGCTACAGATTTTAAGCATATTTTCACTTCAATAGAGCTTAAACCGCTCATACAAATGGTCTCTCTCTGTAAGGCAACCTTAAATATTGCATATATTAAAACATCCGAGCATTTAAGTGAGATTCAAAAAATGAATAAAGAATCTCTTAGAAATACATTGAATAAAACTAAGCATCTATTTTTTCAGTTGAGCCTACAAGATACGGTCGTAGACACCTTATATAAAATAGAAAAAGAAAATAAAAATGTTGGTCTTATCTCTATTCTAAAAACAAAGCATGGCTTTTTACAACAACTAACTCGAGAGAACATTGTAAAAAACATAACCTTTAAGACTAAAATCCCTTTACTGGTTTTACCTCAAATAAAGTGAAGGAAGTAGTTGAGTTAAGATAATTCATATTACCAGAATTGAAGGTTTTCTCTTCACATACATAATAATTGTATTTTAATAGATATTATTCAACACTAGTAAACCAAATAAAATGAAAGCATTACATAAAATACTTAATGAAATAACAAAGCTTACTATGGTAATTGAAACTGATTACCCTGAACTCTATAGATCTTTAGATGAAAACCCTATGACCTTACCTGTCAAACAGCATCCACATTTGGACAAAATAATAATGCAAGAATATCTAGAGAGTTTAAAGGAATTATTGGAGCATCATTTAGATACGCATAAGTACAAATCTTAAAGGGAACTAAATAAATGGGCGTTAAAAGGTTGATTTGGTCTAAATTTCTTAATGCAGGTCAGGTTTGTATAGCTCCAGATTATGTTTTGGAACACATATCAAAAAAAATAGAGTTCCTTAAATGGGCAGTTGCTGAAATAAAAAAGTCTGATTTTTCTATTGAGAACGACAATTATGTACAAATCATTAACAAAAGAAATACAAAATGGCTTATCGACTTATTGGATAAAGACAAAATCAATTACGGTGGCGACTATAATTTAGAGAATAGATATCTCGCACCTACCCTAATGACCGAAATTTCTTTTGATAACGAAATAATGCAGGAAGAAATATTTGGCCCTATTTTGCCCATCATAGTGTATGACGACCTTGATGAAGTGATTGCTAAAATAAAAGCAAGACCAAAACCTCTTGCCTGTTACGTTTTTTCAAATGATAAAGAAATCATCAATAAAATCTTGAAAAAAATTTCTTTTGGTGGTGGTGCTGTTAACGACGCTTTAATGCATATTTTAAACAATAACCTACCATTTGGTGGTGTCGGTGAAAGTGGCATAGGCTCGTATCTTGGAAAGTTTGGTTTTAGAACTTTTTCACATTTTAAGAGCATTTTAGATAAACCTACCTTATTTGAGCTTAATTTGAAATATAGCCCTTATACAAAAAATAAAGAAAAATGGATAACCCGTATGATGAAATAGAAAACAAATTGAAACTATTAATTAGAATTATATGAAACCAATAATTAGTTCACTTAAAAATTAAGATTATGGGAGAAATCGCTACATCAAACAGGCAAATAACCTTGTACTATAGTTCTGAATCTGTTAGAGCAAAACAAACCTTGGCATTTGCCAAGGCCGAGGGATTACCAATACAAGAAATTGACATATTAAAAACGAAACTTACCGGAACTCAACTTGTAGAACTAGCAGACCGCCTGCATATTGAAGTGGCAGATTTGGTAAATCAAGAACACCCATCTTATAAAAAGCATTTTGAGCACCACAATTTTTCTACAGACGATTGGATAAAGATGATTCAGCACAATCCTGAAATTATGAAACAACCGATTGCCTTACGTGGTAATATTACTATTTTGGTTGAAACACCTACAGATATTATTAAGATTTGAGGAATTAATAAAATAGCGTTGTAGTCAGTAAACCTCACTATTATATAAAATTCTTTTTTTCATTCTCCTGATATATATCATGATAAAATACCATAATTTCAAATAGATTTGAATTGCTTTTTATGTAGGAAGAAAAATCAAATCATAACAAGTTCAAATTTTTCAACTAATTAGCTTTGATTAAAAATTATTTAAAAAACTACAATAATCTCATAAGGCTTATGAGATAACTTGGTATAAAAACACCCCCTACAAATGGGAAATAATCCTGCGATAAGCTATTGTTGTGATGCATTTGAAGCGTTGAACTAATTCGCAGTGGTAGAACCAAACTAATATTTTAACAAATATTAAAATATAATGAAAGAAGTGATTAATAATTCAGACTTGCATTTTGAACACATGTTATGGCAATCAGAACTGGCCTTTTGGGAAGACGAGTTTAAAACATTCAACAATAGGCTAAGCGAACTAATAAATCGTTGGACTGATAAAAAAGTACTTACTCAATTAGAACATTTCCAAAACGAATTTATTATGCATGGTGGCGTAATTGAAAATTTGCAGGAAACCATTGAGAAACATGAAGTAAGTATTGCAGGTCATACCCAAGCTGGCCATGAATCAATGGATGTTTCTTTGTTCAATAATCACATGGAATTCAGAAAAAAAATGGAAACCCAACGGGAAATATATGCCGATCTTAAAAAAGACTTTTTCAGATTCCTATCGAAATATATGTAATGCATAAATAGTTTATGGCTGCCCTAAAACTTCCAAAGCAAAAAGAACTTAAAAGATATACCACCCTTTTCAACGTACTGGTTAAATATGGTTTTGAAGATGTCTTGGTAAATAGTGGTATTAGCAAGGCAATTCCTAAAAAGTATTTAGAAAATCACCCCGACACCAAGCAAAATTTATCATTTTCAAAATACGAGCGCCTACGAATGGTTTTGGAAGAATTAGGACCGACGTATGTTAAATTAGGTCAAATTTTTAGTACAAGGGAAGACATGCTCCCACTTGAACTGATAATTGAATTGGAAAAGCTACAAGACCATGTACCAAAGCTAGAAAACTTCGATGTTCATAAAACCGTTGAAGAAGAATTGGGAATAGATAAATTAGGATATTTTGAATCTATACATACAGAACCATTAGCAGCAGCCTCTCTTGCGCAAGTACATCGTGCACAATTGATAAATGGTGATGAAGTAATTTTAAAAATTCAACGCCCAAATATTGAAGAGATTATCGAATCTGATCTACTCGTAATGAAACAACTTGCGCATAGTCTTGAAAAATACAGTAGCCAAGCAGAAGCTTTTCAACCACTGCGAATTATAGAGTCTTTCGAACGTAGTATAAAAGAAGAACTTCAGTTTTCGAGAGAATTGAAAAACACCGTACAATTCGCTAAAAATTTTGATGGCAATGAGCATATTCATATACCAGATATATATGAGGAGCTATCTAATGATAAGATTATTTGTATGGAATTTATCGCCGGTATTAAAGTATCGGAGATCGGGTTACTAAAAGCTGCTAATATTGACCCTAGAGCAGTAGCAAAAATTGGGGTTGACCTTTATTTAGAACAAATTTTAGAACATGGTTTCTTTCATGCCGACCCACATCCTGGTAATATTTTTGTACTACCCGAAAGCGGACAAATCTGTTTTTTAGATTTTGGTATGATGGGCAGAATCATGCAAAAAGAAAAAGAGAGCTTAGGCGACCTATTACTCTACTTTATAAATAAAGACATCAAGAAAATAATTTCTTTACTTGAGAAAATTGCAATAAAAACAGATATCCCGGATTATAAGAAGTTAGAACAAGACTTATATATGCTAGTCGAAGGGATAAGCAATACGGCAATTCAAAATATTAAATTAGGTACTACCTTAACTCAGTTCAAGACTATTTTATACGAGAACAAAATCATTATGCCACACTATCTATATCTGCTGATTCGTGGTATTGTTATTATAGAGGGTGTAGGACTTAAACTAGACCCTGAATTTAATATCACAGCTAACTTAAAGCCTTACACAGCTAAATTAGCGCGTAAACGTTTCAGCTTAAAATATCTTTTTAAAAAGAATCTAAATCGAATTAAAGCTATTAATGAATTAGCTGACACATTGCCAGATGATATCAATATCATCCTTAAAAAAATAAAAGAAGGAAAACTAGAAGTAATACATGAACACAAAGGACTAAAAGAATTTCAACTTGCTACAAGTAAAGCAGTTAACCGTTTGGTATTTGCAGTTATTATTGCAGCTTTATCAATTGGATCATCTCTTTTGGTCATGGCTAAAATGCCTCCGTTAGTAAACGGAGTACCACTATTAGGTGCCATAGGCTTTGTATTGTCTGCGCTATTAGGATTTTATATTGTCATTTCCATATTTAGGAATGATCAATTTTAATTGAACTATTTATATGAATGAATATCAAAGCATAAGCGAAGCATTAGACCCTTATATTCTAGGAATTTTAATTAGTATGGGTATTGGTCTAATTTTAGGATTGGAACGGGAATATAATAATCTTAAGGGTGAAAGCGGATTTGCAGGCATACGTGCGTTCCCCATAGTCACTATTTTGGGCTTTACATTAGGTAGCCTTACCGACCTGTTTTCTTTTTGGTTATCAATTATAGGTTTAGGTACTTTTATTCTTTTTTTGGGGTTCAATCACTTTTATAAAGAAGAACATAGCTTTAAACGAAGTTTTACGACCAATTTAGCCCTTATTGCCACGTTAGTGCTAGGTCTTATGGTTTCTGCGGAACACTACCGAAATGCGGTGGCAACGGCTGTCATAATTGTCACATTACTCTCACTTAAGACACGATTTCATTCAGTCATTAGTAACATTACGTCTGAAGAACTTTTTGCTTTTGTAAAGTTTTCTATTATAGCTCTTTTAATATTGCCCTTTTTACCAAATAACTCCTACGGACCAAATGATTTGATAAATCCGTTTGAGATTGGCTCTATCATTGTTATAGTCTCTTTCCTGAATTTCATCGGCTATTTTTTAGTCAAATTTGTAGGTTCAAAAAAAGGGATTTTATTGACAGCTATTCTCGGCGGACTCATATCAAGTACTGCAGTTACATGGAGTTATGCTTCACGAAGTATTGAATCTCCAGAACTCTCCAGAAAATATGCTGCGGGTATTATTATCGCTTCGGCCATAATGTTCCCAAGACTTGCCTTACTGACCTATATTTTCAACAATTCTCTTTTAACGTATTTAGCATTACCATTTGGTATTTTTACATTGATTTGCCTAATCGTTTCGTTAATTTTAATAAAAGAAGACACTAATAAGTCCGACACGAATCTTAAGTTAGGAAATCCAATGAACCTACTTAATGCTATTGGGTTCGGTGTTATTTATGTTATAATTCTATTTGCAGTTTTTTATAGTAATAAATATTTTGGTGAAAATGGTTTATATTATTCAGCTTTAATAGCCGGTTTGGCAGATACTGATGCCATTACTATAAGTTTGGCGAAATTTTCTTTAGATGGAGAAAAATTAAAACTAGCATCAGCTGTCATTGTAGCAGCAACCATGAGTAATATGCTAGTTAAATTAGGCATTACTGTATTTAAAGGGTCTAAAATTACTGGAAAATTGGTGGGTTATACCTTTGGAAGTATTATCTTAATCGGAATAATTTATTCTTTCATTAATCACTAATAATCTTTTTGTATTTCGGTCGAAATGATTGATTTCAGAAAATAAATCTTCGATTATTTAAAATTAAAAAGTCAAAGTAATACTGCTTTCACACTCTTTGACATAAATACTCAAATGAACTACGTTTGTGAAAGCCTATAAAATAAAAAATGAACTGCTTATGATTTAATTTTTGGGATAAGCTACTCTTTTAATTTGGAAAAGGCTTTAGAAATAATGAAAGATAAAGTATTAAACCACCCATTAAATATTGATAACCGTACAACCGAAGATATAGAGAATAATGTACCGAAAGTAATAGCTAGGGTGTTAGGCATGGGTGATTCTTCTGGGAATCTAAGAGTTTGGGCATGGGCATCAAATTTTGCAGATGGTTTCCCCATTTATTGTGGTTTATTGCAAAGTATCCAAAATCGGTTCGACAAAGAAGGAGTTGAAATTCCGTTTCCGCAAAGAGATATTCATTTAAAGGATAATACCCCTACAAGACTAAAATCAACGTCTTAATATCTTTAAATCAGTATTTCTATTTTAGTTTAAGTTAGTTTGGTTTATTTATTTATTTATTTATTTAGGAAGATAATCTACAAAGTTAAAAGAATAAAGTTTATTTCCTTATGTTTAATACTTCTGAAACATTAATAAAACAGAGACAATTAAAGAAAAGTTAAAAAACAAACAAAAGCATCTTCGAGCTAAAAAAAACAGATAGAAGACTATTTTTTAAACGGAAAAGAAGACTTCAATCTACCAAAATCACTTTCTAAAACTATCGGTTTAGTAAGAAATTCTGGCAGAAAAAGGCTCTGAATATTTAGACACTCTACCAACAACAGGTGCCATAGTAGCAAACACTTCAATTTTTCTGGAGGTATAAGACATTTCTCTATTAAACACACCTAAATGTAATGCCATAGAAGTTTCAATTTCAACCTCAACTTCGGTCGCTGTTAACATAACAATTTCTTTACCCAAAAAGTCATCCTTTCTGTCAAACGGCACACCTACTACTTCGCTTTCATCCCAATTGGGCAGAACCAAAGGTGCATCTACAATACCATGAACATCATAAACGAACAGATGTAGGCAATACGGCATTTCTAGTTTAACATCCAAAGCATGAAATTGTACTTTGGTAATAACCGTAATATCGTTTATATCATCGCCTACATTAATTACGGTTGGTAATGATTTTAGTTCTACCCTAAGTATCTTAGCCATTATTACTTTTTTTAGTTAAGTAAATTTACGTTTCATTTAAACCAGTACACCTACTTGCACACCATTTCCGAAGCTCCCTAAAATAATAATAACTTGGAACATAGAGAGTTTCCATGTCAAGAATCTAACTTTTATCACTTCTGTTTTGTGAATGAAAATAAAACAGCAATCTTGCAAAAAAGTGCAACTATAATTCTTGATTTCATTAATCTGATAGTAGCTATTAAGTAATATTAAGGATGAACTGAACCTAAAATTTAATCAAAAATATTATTGATTTTTGACTTTAAGTCCGTAATAGTTTCTATAAAGTCATCTTTGACATCGTACTACTTTTCACCAGCCATATCTGATAATATATGGTACTTGGTTTCCAAAGAACTCTTTTTCTCTTCAAGGTATTGTAATTGTTCTTTATATTCGGCTATAGCATCTATAGAAGCTTCTTTTAATTTTAGCTTTAATTGCTCAATTTTCAAATCAGCCTTGTCTTTATTCAATTTTGTCTTTTCCTTAAATTCTTCTTTTTCATGTTGTCTATTATAATCTTTAGAATAAAACCTATAAACATTAATACCAAAACCGGATAATACGTCACCTACACGTTTCGCATCAATGTTTACACAGCTTATTTCAAAAAAGTATTTTTAGTCATCTTTATAGATAGCGGCAATTTCCTCACTATATTTTTCTCTTATTACCCTTCTTTTAAGTTTTAATGTAGGCGTTAGTTCAGCCAAAGAACCATCTTCATGAATTGGCAGCCAAGGTGTGGCTATTAGTTTAAATTTCTTTATCTGTTCTATATGACCAAATTCCGGATTATAGGTATCAATCACTTTCTGATATTTACGAATCACTTTTTCATTTCGTATCATTTCCTCTAAAGTGGTCCACTCCATTTTTTTATGAAGGCACCAATTTTTCAAGGCTATTTCTGAAGGTAAAATCAAAGCCGAAACAAATTTTTGCTTATCGCCTATAACCATCATCTGTTCAATCAAAAAATCTTCCTTTATCCGATTTTCGATGGGTGCAGGAGCTACATATTTTCCTCCAGATGTTTTCAATAGTTCCTTTTTCCTATCCGTAATTTTAAGAAACTCTCTTCCATCAGGTCCTTTAATCAATTTTCCTATATCACCAGTGCAAAACCACTTTTTTCCATTGACAGTTTGAAATACCTGTGCATTTATTTCTGGTTTTTTATAGTACCCTAACATTACGTTGGGTCCGTGGGCCAAAATTTCTCCCTCGTCTTCTTTATATTCTCCAGAAGTTTTATCAATATATAACTCAACACCATCAATAGCATACCCAACGGTTCCGATCATGGCGCCATTTGGCTCCAAGGTATTACCCGTTAAAGTCGGTGAGGTCTCTGTTAAGCCGTATGCTTCTCGAATAGGAATGCCCGCTGCACAAAAAACACGTAATATTTTAACAGGACAAGGGGCGGCACCAGTAATAATTTGTTTTACATTACCCCCTAAAGCTGCCCGCCACTTACTAAAAATCAAGGTATCGGCTAACTTCCATTTCAAACTTGCAATAAAAGATAACTGCTGGTCTATCTTGTAATCATCCGTTAGGTCTAAAGCCCAAAAAAATAATTTTCTTTTGGCACCTTTCAAGGCCAAACCCTTATTGTAAATCGCTTCATAAATCTTTTCAAGCAACCTAGGCACTGTAGTAAAAGCGACTGGGCTAACTGCTACCAAATCTCCATTTGGTCCACTTAGATTGTCTGTGCCACAGAAAAATATCGAAACCCCCTTATAGCAATAACAAAAAGATACGGCTCGTTCATAAACATGGCAAAGTGGAAGAAAGCTTAGTGCTTTTTCTTCAGGCTTAACAACTAATAATCTTGAGGTGGCTGTAACCACATGCATAATATTGGTATGACTCAGCATTACTCCTTTTGGTTTTCCCGTAGTTCCAGAAGTGTAGATAATGGTTACTAAATCATCTCCCTTTATATTGGATTGGATGCTTTCTAAGCTTGAAATACCTTCAGAATCAAAAATAGTTTCCCAAAAGGGATTACCATTCAATCCATCAAAGGTGTAAATATATTTTAAGGTAGCTACTACTTTTTGAGTTTCTGATAGTTTATCATATAAATCCAATGCCCCACAGAAGGCTGCCTTCACTTCAGCCTCATTTAAGATGTATTCATATTCCGAAACGCTGATGGTAGGATATAAGGGAATACTGATCATACCCGCCATTTGCACGGCATAGTCCATAATAATCCACTCAGGCCTATTTTTATAGGCTACTATAGCTATCTTATCGCCAGGTACAAGACCTAATTTCAATAATCCTGCTGCAGCTTGTTCTGCAGTATCCTTTAATTTTTGAGTACTATACGATTCCCAATTTCCATCTTTATTCCTTCCGCTAATCGAGGCTTCTAACGGATTATTTTTTAATTGATAGTCGATTAAATCGAAGAGTCTGGTCATTGGTCTGGTTTATTTTGACAACCTTGAAAATACAAAATAAAACTTACCAAATTACAAATGCAGTTAAGGTATCCATTAGGTATTATTCAAACATAATACTAATAAATTCGGCCACACAGGCAGGTTTGTCAGCCCCCTCAATTTCCACTGAGCAGTGCCATGTTACTTTGACACCATTTTCAGGATATTCCTCAATAGCAGCAACTTTTCCATGCAATCGTAACTTACTATCTACCAAAACCGCATTTGGAAAACGAACTTTATTCAAGCCATAGTTAACCCCCATTTTTACCGATTTAATCTGTATAAGATCTCCGAGCATTTTAGATAGTAGGGAAACCGACATAAAGCCGTGTGCAACTGGTTTTTTAAACGGAGAATATTGGGTCGCCTTTTCTACATCTACATGTATCCATTGAAAATCTAAGGTGGCCTTTGCAAAATTATTTATCATTACTTGTGTAATGGTAATCCATTCACCTGACGGTAATGTTTTTCCTTCGTAGGTATTAAATTCCTTTAAATTATTTAAAATTAGTTTAGCCATTGTGTCTGTTGTTTATCTTGAAGTTCCACCATCGATGGTCAAGCAAATTCCAGAGACAAAACGTGCCTCATCAGATGCTAAATATAAATAACCATAGGCTATATCGATGGGTTGTGCAACCGTTTTTAAAGGTATACTTGCCTTAATCGCCTCAAAATGCTCTTGTGGAATTTTGTCGACCATATCGGTCATGGTAAAGCCAGGAGCTATGGCATTTGCTGTTATACCGTATTTACCCAGTTCCACTGTCCAGGTCTTGGACATGGCAATGACACCTGCTTTGGTCGCCGCATAATTCGTTTGTCCAAAATTACCTCGTAACCCTACATTCGATGCAGCACTAACTATTCTTCCATATTTATTTGTCTTCATGTAAGGTACAACTGCTTGCGTACAAAGAAATACCCCTTTCAGATTCACCTCGATAACAGCGTCAAATTCATCTTCAGTCATTTTTTCTAAGGTGCGATCCCGAGTTATGCCAGCATTATTAATTAGGATATCAATTTTGCCGTATTTTGAATTTACCTGTTCAAAGAGTATTTCTACAGCAGATTTGTCGGTTACCGAAACAGTATGGAATTCTGCCTTGCCACCAGATGCTATAATTCCACTGGCTACATCTTGGCCTTTAGGAAGTAAATCCATAATAATCACCGTAGCACCCTCCTTTGCGAACAGCTCAGAAATTGCCTTTCCAATTCCCTGTGAACCTCCTGTTACAATCGCTATTTTATCCTTTAATCTCATATGCTTATGTTTCAATAATTGTTATCGTTATTTTATCAGATTTGCACAACCATTTTCCCTTTCACCTTTCGGTTCATCATTTCCTCCAAAGCCTCTTTAGCATCTTCTAAGGGGACTATTTTATGAATATGAGGTTTAAGCTTGCCTTCCGCATACCATTTCATTAAAGTCATGGTGTTGCCCATATTTTCCTTAGGATATTTCATCGCGAAACCGCCCCAAAAAACACCAACAATAGATGCCCCTTTTAGTAAAGGTAGATTTAAAGGAATCTTAGGTATGGTACCGGCCGCAAACCCTACCACCAAAAATCTACCATTCCACGCAATAGCTCTTAGTGCTTGTTCGGAGAAATCACCTCCTACCGGATCGTATATCACATCGACACCTTTTCCATCAGTTAGTTCCTTTAGGGTAGATTTCAAATCTTGGCTGGTGTAATTAATTAATTCATCTGCACCATACGCTTTACAGAGTTCTAGTTTTTCTTGAGTGGAGGCTGCCGCAATTACCTTAGTTCCCATTAATTTTCCCAGTTCAACAGCAGCCAAGCCAACCCCACCCGAGGCCCCCATAACCAACAACGTTTCCCCTTCCATTAATTTTGCCCTATCTTTTAATGCATAGTAAGACGTACCATAGGCCATCATAAATGAGGCCGCCACCGGATAGTCCATTTGAGTTGGTTTTGGAAAACATGCATTTCCTGGTACGATAACTTCTTCCGCTAAACCTCCATAGGCCACAAAACCAAAAACTTCATCACCAATTTTCAAGTGTTTCACCTCTTCCCCAATTTCTTTGACGACGCCTGCAATATCGCTTCCCGGAGTAAATGGTAGCTCCGGTTTAAATTGATACAAGCCTTGAATGATTAGCGTATCCGGAAAATTTAATCCACAGGCCTTTACCTGCACGACTACTTCCTTTGGACCTGCATGTAAGGAATCTATTTCCTCTAACTTCAAATTAGATGGAGGACCATAAGTTTGACATCGTATTGCTTTCATTTTCTATATTTTCATTATATGAGATGAATCCCGAACTGCATCAATCCTCAATAACCTTTAACACTAATTTACCCAATTTGTCACCAGAGAAAAGTCGATTATAAGTCTCTGGAAAGTTCTCTATTCCGTCATAAACATCCTCACGGGTTTTCAACTTCCCTTCTGACATCCATTTACCCATTTGTTGACCGGCTTCCCCGTATCTTTCGGCCCAATCAAATACAACCATACCTTGCATAGTAGCCCTATTGACCAATAAAGAAAGATAATTGGCTGGCCCTCTCATATTTTGCTTGTTATTATACTGGGAAATTGCACCGCAAATAACCACTCTTGCGTGCATTCGTAATCTACCCAAAGCTGCGTCCAAAATCTCCCCTCCCACATTATCAAAATAAACATCCAATCCTTTTGGACATTCTTGCTTCAAACGCTCCTTTACATCTTCGTTTTTATAATCGATACAAGCATCAAATCCTAACTCCTCAACCACATATTTACACTTATCCGCGCCACCGGCAATGCCAATTACAGTACATCCCTTTATCTTGGCTATTTGTCCAACAATACTGCCCACTGCACCAGCTGCACCAGAAACAACTACAACATCTCCTTCCTTAATTTTACCTACCTCCAAAATTCCGAAATAAGCGGTCATTCCTGGCATTCCCAAGGTGCCGATATAAGTAGGTAGTGGCGCTAACTTTGGGTCTACTTTATAATATCCTTTTCCATCCGTCGCAACATATTGCTGTACGCCTCCATGACCTGAAATAAAATCACCTACCTTGAATGTTGGATGATTTTTTACTTTTATGACCTCACCCACCGAACCTGCGCGCATAACAGCACCAATTTCTACCGGTGCGATATAAGATTTTCCCTCATTCATCCATCCACGCATGGCGGGATCAAGAGAGATATAATGATTCTTTACTAAGACCTGCCCCTCCTCTAGTTCTGGAATAGGGTTCGTTTCTAAGGACCAAGTGGAAGCATCTGCCGCTCCTACCGGTCTCTTTACAAATATGAGTTGTTTGTTCATCTTATATTATTTAACAATTATTTATTTTTATTGGTAAAACTTTCTACATAAGCCTTCATCTTGGACCTAATTTCGGGTTTCCACCACAATATGGTTGCTTCTTTCAATGAGTTCTCCGCATTTAAATCTAGTTTATCCCATAGATGCTTTCTCAATTTTTTCTTAGTATTTATCAGGATTTCCTGATTTGCTTTCAAATAGTGCTTCATCTGTTTTTCGGAACGTTCCAAAACGGTATCCAATGGAACCAGTTCATCCACCAAACCAGCAGCCAACGCTTCCTTTCCATTCAATAATTTCCCTTCCATTATATAGCGATGTGCTAACCCATCACCCATCCAGAAAGCATAAATTTCTGTCAGGTTTTGACTGATTTGAATATTAACGGCCACCTCGTTGAGGCCAATGACATATGTGTCACCTTCCGCCATATAACGATTATCGCTAGTAACGGCCAAAACACATCCCCCAGCTGGAGAATGCCCCGTTATGGCTGAGATAAAAGGTTTTTTAAACTGTACCAATTGCAGATACAGCCCTCCAAAAGCGGTAAAAAATTCCTGTATTTGCTTTTCGTCGTATTGATACAATTCAATCAAATCCAATCCTGCAGAAAAATAATGCGGTTGTCCCGTTAAAATTACCCCCATCACCGCAGGGTCTTCTTCTAACTTCTTGAAAACCTCCTTTAACTCGTTCACCATCTCATGATTGATGGCATTTACCTTTCCCCGGTTCATTTGAACTATGACATAGTTTTCCTTTTCCGTAAGTTCTAATGTATTCATAATTTAGTTTTATAAGGAGGTTCCTCCGTCCAAGGTTATGGTCTGTCCAGTAATGAATTTGGAATTTTCAGAGGCCAGCCAGCAAATAGCTTCCGCAATTTCCTCCGCTTCCCCAAACCTGCCCATAGGTATCATTCGTTTTAATTTGTCGCCCATATCCGGACTTACGGCGAGTAATTGTTCTAACAATGCCGAATGGGTAAACCCGGGGCACACTGCATTGATTCTTATTTTCTTTCTTCCATACTCCAAGGCAGCCGATTTTGTCATTCCCACTACTGCAAATTTACTAGCGGAATAAGAAAGGTTATTTCCCGAAGCCTTTAATCCCGCCAAAGAAGCAACATTCACAATGTTACCATATCCCTGTTTTAGCATATGTTGTATTGCAAGTTTCATACAATAGAATACTCCGGTTTGGTTCACCGCTATTACATTATGCCAGTCGTCAAGAGAGTGATCTGCAGTCTTTGCTTGTTTTTTACCCCCTATTCCTGCATTGTTCACCATAACATCTAGACTACTATATTTTTCTATTACTTTCTGCAATAATTCCTTAACCTGCTCAAACTGGGTGACATCCGTTGCCAAGGCCAAGGCCCTACCCCCATCATTTCGGATTTCACCTGCCACATTTTCCGCTCTTTCCAGATTGATATCAGAGACAACAACAATGGCCTTATGTGCGCCAAAAAGTTTTGCCGTGGCTGCCCCTATCCCACTACCAGCTCCTGTAATCACCACTACTTTGTCTTTCAAATTCATTTTTCCGTTTTTGCTTGATTTAATTTTTTTGATTAGGTGTACAATGAATTAATCGTGAATCTTCCAATGCTTGCTCCCTTAATTCTGAAGGATATCCATCGGCCATTATCATGTTCATGAAATCGGAAACGGAATTGTATTTTATGATAAGTACATCATCCCATAAAGTATCCTCTTCAGGACCAATTAACATATGCTTGGGCGAACCGTAAAACACTATTTCTGCATTTGCCTTTAAAAAAAAAGGAGTCGCTTGTCGCATATATTCCTTGTAGGATTCCTTTCCCGTCATTCCCGTTTCAGGCACCAGAGCTTTATATTTTATCATATTTAGCATGACCACAGAATCCTTGGATTGGTTATTTGCAAAGTCTGATACTTGCTCGGGATTCATGTTTATATAATGTTGCTCACCCATAGTTAATACAAATTATCTATTTGATTTTTTTGAATGGCCTGCCATGCGGTATTGCAACATAAAGCAGAAGCCTTATTCAAATTCGCAAACTTGGGATCACTTGTATGGCCATGTTTATATCGGTAATAAATCTGTTGGGCAATTACAGCAATCTTAAAAAGTCCGTAAGCAAAATAGAAGGTCAGATTATCTATATTACTACCACTTTTTAAAGCATATTGCTGTACAATTTCCGTTCGTGAGGGATTGCCTTTCATTACCGTTGGAGAAGGAAGCCCTTGTTTCATAAACTCTGGGTCACCTGCCGTTGTCCAATAGCCTAATGAAGTGCCCAAATCCATTAAAGGGTCACCGAGCGTACACATTTCCCAGTCTAAAACAGCTGAAATCTTCTTCCAACTATCATCTGCAAAAACCACATTGTCATATTTGAAATCGTTGTGGATAAGGGTATGATCATATTTTTTGGGTTGATTTTCACTCATCCACATCATTACCTTTCGTGCTGCTGGTACTACGTCGGTTACCGCGGCCAGATACTGCTTGCCCCAATTATTCACTTGACGTTCAACGTAACCCTCTGGTCTTCCCAGTTCTGAAAGTCCTGCTGTCTTATAATCAATATCGTGAAATTCAACAAAAGCATCCACCCATGTATCTGAAATGGTTTTAAATTGCTCGGGAGAAACTTGCTTACTAAAGGCAGATTTAGCCGTTAGAATCTCTCCATTTACCTTCTCCATAATATAAAATGGAGCTCCTATAATTTTAGGGTCCTCATTAAAGACATAGACTTTAGGGCTCTTATCGTACACAGGATTTAAATGCTGTAACACCTTAAATTCACGTCCCATATCATGCCCGCGTTTTGGCGCCGCAAAGGGTGGTCTTCGCAAGACATATTCCTTGTCCTCAATTTGAAGTAGGTAGGTAAGGTTGGAATAACCATTAGTGAATTGTTTTACTTTTAATTCGGTATTCACCCGGGTTATTAACCCTTTTTCTAACAAAAAATCTTTGAGTTTGACCTCATTGATTTCCTCGCCTTCCCGTACTGGTTTTAAGTTTTTTTCGTTAGACATTCTATTTTTTTACATACTTGTTTATTTTACTTTTTCCCAATTGACTCATATGAACTTCATCTGGGCCATCGGCCAAACGTAGTGTCCGTGCCGCGGCATAGAAATGTGCCAATGGTGTGTCACTCCCAACCCCTTTTCCACCTAAAATCTGAATAGCTCTGTCAATAACCCTCAAAGCCATTTGGGGTGAGACTATTTTTATCATGGCAATTAAATCCTTAGCTTCTTTATTTCCTACTTTATCCATTTTATCAGCTGCGGACAATACCAACAAACGGGTCTGTTCTATCTCACAGGCAGAAAGGGCGATATCTTGTCGTATACTACTAAAAGTGTCTAAGGTTCTACCAAAAGGTTTTCTTTGTACGGTACGTTCCGACATAATTTCCAAAGAACGTTGCGCCATACCAATCAATCGCATACAATGATGAATACGGCCCGGACCTAAACGGCCCTGTGCGATTTCAAAACCTCTACCCTCACCCAATAATAAATTAGATTTGGGTACCCGAACATTATCTAAAATGATTTCAGCGTGACCCTCCGGAGAATCAGTATAGCCAAAAACACTTAGTGCTCTTTCAATTTTTAGGCCTGGGGTATCCATAGGCACTAATACCATGCTCTGTTGAACATGTCTCGGTGCATCAAAATCGGTCTTACCCATCACGATAGCAATTTTACAATTGGGATCCATCGCACCAGAGGACCACCATTTTCGACCATTTATGACATAGTCATTTCCGTCAGAAATAATAGAGGTTTCAATGTTGGTGGCATCAGATGAAGCTACGTCGGGTTCCGTCATTAAAAAAGCCGAACGAATTTCACCGTTCAATAAAGGCCTTAACCATTTATCTTGTTGTTCTGGATTTCCATATTTGGCAAGCACCTCCATGTTTCCCGTATCGGGAGGGCTACAATTAAAAATTTCTGATGACCAGATTATGCGCCCCATAATTTCTGCCAAAGGGGCATATTCCAAATTGGAAAATCCTGGACTAAATTCTCCATACGCAGATGGAAGAAAAACATTCCAAAGTCCTTCATCCTTGGCCTTTTGCTTTAATGCTTCCATACCAGGCCAACGTTTCCAACTATTTTCCGGATTTTGATGAAATAACTCCACCTCTTTTTCAATAGGATGAACATGAGTTTCCAAAAAACCCTTCAATTTTTCTTGAAGTGCTATCGATTTATCACTGTAGTCAAAATTCATAGTTCTTATTTATTAACCTGATATTAAATAACCTCCATCTGCTGTATACACTCCACCTGTCATATAGGAACCAGCATCAGATGCTAATAACATAACTATTCCGGCCATTTCATCAGGTTCTGCCACTCTTTTCAAAGGAACGACACTGGTATATTGTTCAGCCAGTTTTTCATCCGACCACAGACTTTCACTGAATTTTGTTTTAATCAATCCGGGGCAGACCGCATTGGAACGGATGCCGTATCTGCCCCACTCCTTTGCCTGGTTCTTAGAGAGCATAATCACAGCAGCTTTCGTCATACTATAAAGTCCCAATCGAAATCCAGGATGTATACCTTCTACCGATGCAATATTGATAATACTACCACCGCCATTGGCTTTCATATGCGGTTGTGCTAAATTAGAAAGTAACCAAGGTGCCTTTACGTTTACGTTCATGATTTTATCGAACACTTCTTCCCCTGCCGATTCTAATGGTCCGTAAAACGGATTTATAGCAGCGTTGTTGACCAAAATATCAATACGTCCATAGGCTTCTATCGTTTTGGCTATCAGTTGTTCCCTTTGGGTGGTATCCCCAATATGACATTCGATTCCTATGGCTTGCAACCCGGCTTCATTAAACTCCTTCGCTACTGCATCAACAGCCTCTTGCTTTCTGCTACTAATAACCACTTTGGCCCCGTTTTCAGCCAGCCCTTTAGCGATGGAAAGTCCTATACCTTTGCTTGACCCCGTGACGATAGCCACTTTTCCGGTTAGGTTAAATTTTGATTTTATACTACTCATGTTTCGTTGTCGATTGTTAGTTTTTTAAAGTATTTATTTTATTCTTATAACTTTTTAATCAAGCGAATAGTTGCTTCTCTGTGTTCAGTGTCAATGCCTGTTTATCCATCAATATTTCAGAAAGTCCTGTTGTTTTAGGAAGTTCGTATTTAAAATAAAACTGCATGGCGTGAATTTTGTTTTCATAAAATTCAGTACTAAAACTAGTATCAGCAGAGACCAATGCTTTTTGTGCTTCACGACCTATATCCAACCATTGCCATGCCATGATGATTGTACTGAAAAATTCCATAAAAGGTGTGGCATCCGCCAAGAATCGCTGATAATCGCCCTTCATTGCATAACCCATAAGAGATTGTAGCACTTTTTGGGTAAGTTCCAATTTACTACCTAATTTCTCTGCCAAAGGTTTCAACGATTCGTGCGCCATACTATCTTTGATGGAATTCATAATTTCCTCAGAGAGTAATTTCAGTGCTTTTCCATTTTCCATGGTTATTTTTCTTCCCAACAGATCTTGAGACTGTATGCCTGTAGTTCCTTCATAAATGGCCGAGATTCGGATATCTCGTAAATACTGTTGTAAAATATAATCGGAACAAAAACCGTAACCCCCTAGTACTTGCACCCCATTATTTACAGAAGTAATACCCATTTCAGAAGGGTAGGTCTTTACAACGGGAGTCAATATTTCTAATAATAATTTATATTTCGCCCTACTTTCTGCATCTGGAAGCGATTGCGATAGGTCTTGGTATCGAGAGGTCAAAAAGACCAAGCTTAAAGATCCTTCTGTAATTACCTTTTGCAAAAGCAGCATTCTACGTACATCGGGGTGATTGATGATGAGTGTTTGTTCTTGAGAGGCATCTTTTTTTCCTGTACGTTGCAGCTCACGACCTTGAGGTCTTTCTTTAGCATAGCTAACCGAGGCATGATAAGCTCCCGTAGCAATTGCAGCAGCACCCCGACCAACAGCAATCCGTGCTCCGTTCATCATCAAAAACATATATTTCAAACCTTGGTTAGGTTCACCAACCAACCAACCGGTGCAGTCTTCCTTATCTCCAAAAAACAGGTGTGTGGTACAATACCCTCTTTGTCCCATTTTTTGAAAATCCCCAACCGTAGTAACATCATTATATTCTAAATTACCGTCTGCATCGAGTCGGTTTTTAGGCACAACAAAAAGTGATATTCCTTTGGTTCCGGCAGGTGCTCCTTTAATACGCGCCAAAACCAAATGAACGATATTTTCAGCTCCTTTATAATCTCCTCCGGAGATGAATATTTTTTGTCCGTTTATTTTATAGGAATCTCCATCTGGTACAGCGGTAGTTACAATATCTGATAGGGAGCTACCTGCCTGTGGTTCTGTGAGGCACATGGTACCACTCCATTCTCCGGCCATCATTTTGGGCACATAGGTGTCTTTGAGAAATTGATTCCCAAAATGCACGATCAATTCGGCAGCACCTACCGTAAGGCCAATGTAACCGGGCAAGTGGTTATTGGCCGTTTCCTGAATAAAAGCAGAAGCATGTACCACCATCGAAGGCATTTGCATACCCCCAGATTCATATGAGAATGGCCCTGATAAAAAACCCATTTCACCCCCAGCTTTCATATACTTTTTCACTTGTGAATGAACAATAATTTCCCCATCCTTAAAGTGTGCGGGGTTTTCGTCCATCTCCCTATAATAAGGATAGAGTTCCTTATCTGAAAAATCCTTTACCGAATCGAGCATCATAGCAATAGACTCTTTATCATATTCCTTAAATTGTTCTTGCTCTAGTACAGTTTTAAGATCGTGTACGTTAAACAATAAAAATTTAAGGGTTTCCATCTCTATATAGGTATTGGCCATAACAACTGTTTTTAAAAAATTAGTGCCATTGAAGTTAGGATTTATTCAAAGGAATCTCGTTAAACTGGTTTAATAAAAAAGATATAAGTTCTCTTTTAATAGTATTGTATTTCATATCTGAATTTAAATCGTTTATTAAAATCCCTTATTTTAGTATATGTTTAAAAGCGCTAAACGGACTATTACGTTTGGACAATTGTTAGGCGTCATATGAAAAAAATTCTTCTTCAAATATCAATTCTATTTCTTTTGGCATCTTGTGATCAAAACAAAAAAACGGATTTTGAATCGGGAATTTTATGGAGAATAGAATCTAAAAGTGGAATTGAATCTTTTATCTTCGGTACAATACATCTATACCCACTGACTAAAATAGAGCTATCTAAAAATGTCTTTTCTAAACTTGAAGAATGTAATGTTCTTGCATTGGAAAGAGACATAACTAATCAATCAGAACAACAAAAATTTACGGATTATGAAATGCCCAGTTTTTTACTAGAAAGTTATAAGGTAATTATAGAGGAATACGGCGATGAACTGGTAAGTATGGAAAGTGAACTTATAAAAAAAGCCCTAGAATACAAAATAAAATTAACTGGACTCGAATCCACCGATGAAATTTTAAACATAATACAAGCGGTTAGTCAAATCAAAATACCAGAAAATGCTTTTACAAAAGAAGAAATGCTTTCCTACTATTTAAAAAGTCTTGAAATTTATAAGGCTGAATCGATTGGCAAATTTAATGCAATTATGTCGGTCCAAATGGGAGAAGAAGTTACTAAAATTCTTGTGTACAACCGAAACGAAAATTGGATTGCGGATATGGAATCACTTATTGAAAAGGATAAAACCTTTATTGCAGTTGGAATGGGACATTTAAGTGGCGAAAATGGAATTCTGACCTTACTGGCCGACAAAGGATATCAATTAAAAAGAGTGAAATAAAAAAATTCACCTCCTAACAATGCCTAAAGCAAATAGGGTAAAAAATGCTATATTTAATCGCTTTTGGCATATTTATTAAGTCCGCCAAATCTTTAGTATTTAAATTAGAAAAGTTGTTTCATTTTGGCTTGCCTTATATAAACCTCACAATAAATGAAAAGTATGTGGATAAAAAACAATTGGATCTATGGTTTTTTATTATTATCGGTTTTATCGGCAATATGTGCTTTAATTACTTCAAACTTTATTTTTAAATCAGGATCAGCTGGTATAGGGATATTAATCATTCTTATTCTCAATTTCAAAAAAGAAAAACCTTCAAAAGATACATGGCTCATTATCGGTGCTTTTTTGTTTTCAATTGCAGGTGATTACTTTATGTCTAATATGAATGGAGATAGTTCAATGTTTACTAAGGGTATTGCATTATTTTTCGTCGCACATTTAGGCTACCTTTTCTTTGCCAAACTTAATGGACAAATAAAGTGGAGGTTTACAAGCATTTTACTGACATCGTTTTTATTGTTTTATTTCATAGTGTTATTCCCTAGAATTAACGATACCATACTTATGCTTGCTGCATTACTTTATTTATTTATTTCTTGTTTTTCCTTAGGCGCATCTGTTGGAATGAAGGATGAATCTTTAGTAAAATGGACCTATGTCTTTGGTATTTTTTTAATTCTTTTTTCAGACACAATTATCTCTCTAACAGAATTTTTAGGTTATGATAAGTTGGATTTTTTAATTTTACCAACCTATTATCTGGCCCACATAAGTATCACATTTTCATTAATAAAAAGGAAGGGTTAAAATGTAAATAACAAGGTAACGAAAAATCTTAAAGAATTTTAATGTAAAAATCACTCGACAATACAAAATTAGTACTATGCTTTTGTTATACTATTGTTTGTAATTAACCATTCAGCATAGGATTTTTTTAAAGAAAATCAGCCACTTGTAAAACATATTACTAATTTGATACCAACCGTTTAGTAACTATCCCTTTCCCAATCGTTTCCGAAGTTTTGAAAAACCCACTGGAGTTAGCCCTAAATATGAAGCAATTAAATATTGGGGTACACGTTGAAATAGGTCTGGTCGTTTTTTCATTAAACGTAAATAACGTTCCTCGTTGGTACGGCTATTAAGACGTTCGACTCTCGTGAAAATTTTTATAAATGCTTCTTGCATCGATAATCTTCCAAAACGTTCCAATTGGTGCGACCTTTTAAAGGAGTTCTCTGCATCTAATTTTTTTATGGCATAAACTACCGTGGCCTCTGAAGCTTTTAAGTAGTAATTGGAGGGAGTTCCCTTTACATAGGCAGGTAAATCGGTAAAAAAAATATCATCGGTATAAAATTCCAATACATTTTGCTCGCCTTCGTCCAACTTATAATAGTAAATACACCCTGTTGCCACATAATAAAAGTAATCAACCAATTGCCCTGGGGTTACCAAAGTATCGCCTTTTTTCAAATCCATTCTTTGGTAGAATTGCATCTGCTCTTGTACTATCTCATCATCTACCTGAGTATACGACAAAATCTTTTGCTTCAGATTCTCAAGATGTGTAGTTTCGATTTTTGTTTTCAAAGGTTATCGTTTAACTAGGAAAGAAATTCAAGATAGGAATTTTTAGATAATAGTTTCTTCAGGTTTTAGTTTTGTGTTATGAACTTCATGCAAATTGATTTAAAGGTTTCCTATATTCTTAAACAGGAATACTAAAATTTGATGATTAAGAATCAACTTTGACCTACCCTTATAAACAAAACATTTTAGAATGGCAGGTCTTACCTTTTTAAGTCAAATCTTCTTTCTGGTGAAAGCGTCTAAATCGTCAGGGAAGGTTTTTATATCTACAATTTTCGATGCCAAATTACATATGGTAAGGCCCAAACAAGAACCCTAGATAGCTTGACCCGTACGTAAATTGGTGTAAGACCGTTCTTTTCAATAACAATATTGAGCCATAAAATGAATACTTAATTTTTTAAGTGTAATGGCCTATGTGCTTTTTAAACCAGCAGTTTGCTTTTCAGATACTTTATCACTAATAAAGACATCCATCATTGACCTAGAGTTTAACACCATCCCAAAAATAGTATTCATGTATTACGTCGGCAGTTTTGGCTTTATCGATTTGACCTTAAGGCGTTTGAAAACAAATTAGGTGCTTTCGGACAATAAAAATGCTAATTCGTCCTATTACATTACTTGACTCTTCTAAATTAATTATTTTTAATATACTTCAGAAGTCATTTAATATCAAATTCTCCCTACTTCTGATTTTACCGACATCATTTAAAATTCCCCTTATCGCAAGAGCTTATAACATCGTTAAGATTTAATTAATGTAGCATGGTTCCTATGCTTTTGCGATTCTGGATTGAATTATTGTATAACCCATTAAATAAATATGAAAACAAAGCGTAACAAGAGTATGAAGTCGATTTTAAAATTGATTTTATTAACAACATGTATTGTATCGGTGGTTTCCTGTTCAACGGAAAGCATATCTGACCTCTCAGAAGGCGATTTGACCTCTGTTGAATTAAAAAGTGGCAAAAAAGTTGAACGTCCAATTTCCATTGTACTTGAAGGTATCGATGATTTAGACGGAATAGGAGGCACCTTTACTGGTCGTATGACACATCTCGGCAAAATTCATGGCACGGTGGGTGCCGGCACCTTTCTACCGAATGGGGATGGTACTTTTACGTTCACCTCAACAGAGGATGATGTGGTTATTGCTGCTAACGGTGATCAATTATTTTCAAGATCATCGCTGATTTTCGTACCAGTATCAGCAACTAGCTTTACCTACACCGGTACTATTAGCTTTGTAGGTGGAACTGGGAGGTTTGCGGGAGTTCCTGAAGAAAATGGTGGATCCATGCAAATTGACAACGGAGTATACACCATCATTGGCCCAAATGATATTGGTGGGTTCCAGGGGACCACATCGCACACTGGGGCTGGAACTATTATATATTGAATAATTTTTTTTCTAAAAATTAACCAGCAATCTTCGCTGGTTTTTTGTTTTTGGAGACGTAACATAGCAGATAAGGAAGAAAACTGTAAAACAACCATTTAAGAAATGAATTAAGCTAACCATAAGCTTGAGAACAAAGTAATCTCTAAACGGGCTAAATGCTAATTAAATTTATAACAAATTGCGTCCAGATATGCACACCGAATTACACACCAAAAGGATAGTTTCAAAACGATTCAAATATATACAGCGAAAATAAAAAAACCCTGTTAATCATATGATTAGCAGGGTTTTGGTCCGCCTTGATAGCCACTTCGTCGGGATGACAGGATTTGAACCTGCGACCACTCGACCCCCAGCCGAGTGCGCTACCGGACTGCGCTACATCCCGAAATTGGATTGCAAAAATATAAAAGTTATCTAGATTACCTTCTATGTTTTTCTCGTAAAATAAAAACTATTCAAGGCTTTCTATCCAGGCATGCATAAGATCTGGCCAACCTTTTAAATAATGATTTTTGAGTGCTAACGAAAAACCATGACCGCCTTTAGTATATAGATGCATTGTAGCCGAAACTCCTTGATCCTTGAGGGCCTTATAAAAAAGTATACTATTCTCAACAGGTACGGCGGTATCGTCGGTAGCATGAAGCAAAAAAGTTGGAGGCGTATTTTTCGTAACCATTTTTTCGTTTGAAAATGAATCTAGATTTTTTTGGGATGGATTCTCACCTAATAAATTACTCTTAGAACCTTCATGGGTCATGGGGCCCATACTTATTACTGGGTACCCTAATACCATAAAATCTGGTCGGGCACTTTGCTTATCGGCATCATCTATAGGGTCATAAACCTGATTATCAAAGTGCGTGCCCAAGGTAGATGCGAGATGTCCGCCTGCAGAAAATCCGATTACTCCAATTTTATCTATATCTATATTAAATTTTTCAGCATCATATCGAACTATTCTTATAGCTCTTTGAGCATCTATTAATGGTACATTTAATTTATTTGTTTGCGATGCATCTGATGGTAATCTATATTTCACAACTATACCTGCAATACCTTTACCATTCAGATACTTTGCAATATCCGTTCCTTCCCAATCATAAGCAAGAATACCATAACCGCCACCTGGAAATATTAATACTGCCTCACCTGTAGCATTCTGTTTGGCAGGCAAAAATACTTCAATTGTAGGTTCTTGTACATTTGCGTATCTGTGAATTCCACCAGTTTCTATATATTCCTCTTTTTCATCACTTGCTTTCCAATTCGGTATCTTATTCTTTGGCCATAATGGTATAATTTTATTTTGTGCCATGATTTGACCTCCAAAAATCAATGCAATAAGCAATGTTGTATATTTCATATCTCTAACCTTTTTCATTCACATATCCATTTAAAGTTGGCTATAGGGTCGTTAGATGCTCCTTGTAAGTTATAGTGCCACCATTCTGTTCTTGTCGACCAGAAACCATGTTTCTCCATGGTTTCTTTTAATAATTTTCTATTTTCTAAAATTTCTTTCGGCAAATCAAAATTATCATGATACGCTCGTTTTCCGAAAAAATCAAAATCGGTTCCCATATCTAATTCTTCTCCATCTAAAGTTACCAAAGTAATATCTACTGCCCCTCCCTTATTATGTATAGAACCTTTAACAGGGTTTGCCACATATTGCGGATTCGGGACTAACTTCCACATTTTGTATTGTACTGAATTTGGGCGATAGCAGTCATAAAATTTAATTTTAACCCCAGCCTTTTTAAATTCCTCATTGGCAGCCATTAATGCTTTTGCAGTTTTCACCCTAGTATAACATTCGGCGCAATCATATACCTTCTCCTTTAGAAAATTATTATCTGTTGCGTACCTTATATCATAAGAAAAATCATCACTATAATCTGCAAGCCGAATGAATGTGGTATCAATAAGGGAAGCTAAAGGAATAATCTCTTTTATAGTTTGAATTTCAATATTATCCTCTTTGGGAACTGAATCTGGTTGCAAAATGGATTCCGATGATATATGTTTATTTTCTAATATTTTCGTGTTTTCTTTGCATGAAAAATTAAACACCATTATAAAGACTATTACCATTTTTAAATATAAACATTTTTTAAAATCTGTTATCAAAGTAGTAAGCCGTCTAATTTTTTCTACCATTCTCTTATACAGTATCATCAAAAATTCAAATTAAGTTATAGTAGAATAATTACTACCTTACCTAAAACTATCATTATAGCAATTTAACCAAAAACAATGAACTACCGGATATCGTTATTCTTGACCTTAGCAATTTTATTTATTTCATGTAAAGGTGAAAAGAGTTCATCAACTGAGTCTGTTAAACCAACAGAATCTCCATGGTTATTAGGTTTTGAGAAAACCAAAATCAATCCTATAATGCAGGCAGATTCCTCTTATACTTTTCTGGACCCTATTTCAAATAAAGAAGTTCAATGGCAAAAAGCCGATGTTTTTAATCCTGGTGCAATCGTAAAAAATGATACTGTATTTCTATTATTTAGGGCTGAGGATAATCCTGCTGCCATTTTAGGCGGAAGAACTTCGCGTATCGGATTAGCTTATAGTACAAACGGGATTGATTTCACCAAATATCCAAAACCTGTGCTTTTCCCCGATAATGATGAATTTTCGCAATGGGACCAACCTGGTGGAATTGAAGACCCTCGCATAGTGGAAACTCCAGACGGCACCTACATCATGTTATACACAAGTTGGAACAAAGATATTGCCCGGCTTTCTAGCGCAACCTCAACAGATTTAAAAAATTGGACAAAGCAAGGCCCTGTTTTTGAAAATACTAACAACGGCAAGTTTTTAAATGAATGGAGCAAATCGGGTTCTATAGTTACTGAATTAGTAAATGGTCAATTGATTGCTAAAAAGATAAACGGAAAATATTTAATGTATTGGGGCGAGCTATTCGTAAATCTTGCAACTTCTAGTAATGGTGTCGATTGGGAGCCAACATTGACCGAAACAGGAGAATTACTGCATAGTTTTAAACCAACTTTAAATGATTTTGATAGCCACTTAACCGAACCAGGGCCTCCTGCCCTATATACAGATGCAGGCATTCTTTTATTATACAATGGGAAAAACTTAAGTGGCGAAGGTGCCACGGACAAATTTCCAGAAGGCACCTATTGTGGAGGGCAAGTTTTATTCGATAAAAATGACCCAACTAAGATGATAGAAAGACTAGACGCTCCTTTTATCTGCCCTAGCCTACCTCATGAAATAAGCGGTCAATATAAGGCCGGTACTACCTTCATTGAAGGTTTAGTATATTTTAAAGATTATAACTTGATGTTCTGTTTTGCAAAACTACTCTCAGGTCAGTCAAACTTAATTGTAGGCCATATAATCTATAATAACTTCCTACTCCTATTATTCTCACCATACACCGTTCATGAGAGATATTCTAGATATGAGATTTAAATAAATAGGTAGCTTAATGCAACAGTTATTCACTAAATGTTCAGAACAGTTGTACTGGACAGTCAATAAAAACATACTTGAACACTAGGTTGAAAAATGAACATATCGGTAACAAAAGCGGCAAAAGAATGGGGCGTATCAAGAACAACAATCTATCAGAAAGTCAACGATGGCGAGCTTTCTAGAACCGCAGACAAGAA
>RCMY010000875.1_pt1 | contig 28954 bp, 23 predicted proteins | sample 2041341 | NCBI WGS metagenome assembly RCMY01 (sample SAMN09708234, study PRJNA481090) | Marine sediment metagenome, whole genome shotgun sequencing project.
GCCGTCAGGGTCCGGGAGGACGTCGGGTACGGGGCTCACCTTACCGGATCCGGATCCGGATTTGGCCGGTGCGGGCTCTTCTTTTTTGCCATTCTCTTTTCTCCTGCAGAAAATTCTAATACTCTTCCTCTTCTGCTTCTTCACCTTCACTGATATCGTTCTTCGGCTTCTGGAGTCCTTCGATCTTGATCCCGTGCTTCTCTGCATAATCCCACAGTGCTGCATGAATCGCTTCCTCTGCAAGCAGTGAGCAGTGCACTTTTACCGGCGGAAGTCCATCCAGAGCTTCCATAACTGCTTTATTTGTAATCTCAAGTGCTTCTTTACCCTTTGGTTTAACCTTATTGATTACATAGGCAATCATAACCCCAAGGAACATCGCAATGATACCAGAAGCCAATCCTAAGAACAGGGAGTTTCCGATGGCATCTTTCACCATAGTATTTCCGAACAGCACCTTTGTGTAGTTTGATAAAGTGAAGTTCGCAGGCGTTAATGGCAGACCGTAGGCTTTCAATAATCCCACTAGGAAGATCATGACAAAAGGAACCACTACAATCACAATCAGGGACAAGAAAGAAAGCACAAGTAGTGGAATCTTAGCACCTCTAAGCTTGATCAGAGTAGGACGCATACTCTTCCCCTTGATGATGTCATAGCTGCCAGACTTCAGTACACGCTTCTGTATAACCAAAGCAATGGAAACAACGACCACCAGGAGAATGGACAGAATCGCCCCTTCACGGATTCCCTGGAAGTCACCCGCAGCACGGTTGATGAGCTGGAAGATTTTGGTTGGCAGTGTGTAAATATTCTGAGAGAAACCAAGGATGGATGGGACTCCAAAGTGTGACAGGGAAGAAATCAGTATCAGTAGCGCTCCTGCGGATATAGCAGGGGTAACCAGAGGAAGTGTAATCTTCCGGATGACATATCCTTGCTTTGCTCCCGCGATACGAGCGGATTCTTCCAGCGTTGGGTCCATTCTTTCCAGAGCGCTTACCACTTGCATAAATACAAAAGGGAAATAGTAGGATACTTCAACAAATACAATTCCCCAAATGGAGTTGATGTTGATTGGTGCGGCAGATAAGTGGAATGTGCTCATGAGCCAGTTGTTCAGGTATCCACCTCTTCCGGAGAGCAGAAGGTCCCAGGCCATGGCACCAAAGAATGGTGGAAACATGTAAGGGATGGCAAAAAGAGCTCTCATAAGGCCTTTCATGGGGATGTCGCTTCGGCCTAAAAGCCAAGCGTAGAAAAGTCCCATGATGGTACCGAAGATGGTTACCAGCACCGCTATCTTCACAGTATTCCATACGGCAGAGAGATTTCCAGGATCACTAAGCACCTTCACAAACAAAGCGATGTCTAGTTTTCCCTCACTGAAGAAAGCATTATAAAGAATCATAAAAACTGGGATAATTACAACTATAAATAGAAGTACAAAGCTCAATGAAGTCATAATTCCATCAAGGCCAAAACGCTTGCCTTCCATACGAGCTAAGTCGGCGTTTTTCCGTTTTATTTTCATGTAAAAGTCTCCTTTCTTATTCTGGTTGTGTCCTTGAGACACCTTTTATATTTCAAACCTTTTATTGCAAAAGGATTCGTCTATCGAAAAATTAAGGCAGCTTAGCCTTCCTTCTTTCAGAATCCTGTTATTCAAAAATAACACTTTAAGAAGTTATCGCAGCTGGAAGTATTAAAGTGACCACAGCAGTTCTCGCATAAGCCGGAAAGTCTTAGTTGTGGATCCTGCGAACACAGAAAAGTCCCAACATCAGAAAAACCTGAATCAGATTTTTCAGGAAGGCTTGAGCAAGGATTGCGGAAAACAAATGAAAGCTTCCTATATCTTTTGTGTCTTCATCGTGGATTATTCTGTGGTCTTGAATAACTTGTCCAAAAATGTTCTTAAACAATTCAGCAAAAATGGTACTTCTATTCACGCCACCCAGTTCCTCTTCCACTTGAACTTTAGCCATTACTTCACAGCATCTAATGAATGCTGTGGGTTCTCCACCACATGTGGTTTCAAAGCAGCAGTGTTTTCTTAATATCGAAATTCTGATGCCCTTCTAATCCGGTCCTTCGCCCAAAAACATGACTACAATACTTCTTGTTTCCGATTCGTCATCTGTTACTTTCTGATACTGATTTTTCACAGATTATTCTACATTACTCTTATGCTTCAGCATCTTCATAGAAATGCGGATTTACAAACTCCAGCCCTACGATCTCGCCATCGGCATATTCCCGGTCCTGTAATACTTCCAATGCATTTCTCTGTACTCGGATTTTCTGGTTTCCCATGAGAATGAAATAATTGTAGATATTTCCTAAAAAGGTTTCACTGACCACTGTGCCCTTGATTGGGGAAGCTAGATTGAACAGCACATCCATAGGTCTGATGGCCATAACCATTTTCTTGTAGTTTTGAACGTCCTTTAGCACTGCGCCAGAATACTTGATGTTTTCACCGACACTGAAATACATTTCATCATTCTTCTTGACCATAGGGATAAAATTAGATACACCTACAAAGGTAAAGACAAATCTGTTGGCTGGTTTTTGTACAATCTCCTCATCGGTGCCGATTTGAGAAATCTTGCCATTGGGCTCTATGATCGCAATGGTATCACAAAGCTGAAGGGCAGCTTCCTGGTCATGGGTGATGTAAATAATTGTGGTGCCAGTCTTCTCCTGAATCATCTTAATTTCATGTAGCATTTCTTCTCTGAGCTTTAAATCTAAGTTTGTAATGGGTTCATCCAATATAATCAGATCGTTTGAAGATACCAATGCTCTAGCAATGGCCACACGCTGCTGCTGTCCACCGGACAGCTGAGATGGAAGATGCTTTTCATATCCAGTCATCCGTACCTGCTGCAGAGCATAGGCTGCTCTTTTTTGAATCTCCTCTTTTGAAAGTTTCTGCTTTTTCATGGGGTACGCAATATTCTCAAATACCGTTAAATGAGGCCATACGGCATAGTCCTGAAAAACCACACCAATTTTTCGTCTTTCTGGTGGAATATTGATTTTCTTTTCTGCACTGAACACGCAGGTGTCTTCAATATAGATTTCACCTTTTTCAGGCTTAATGAATCCACAAAGGCAACGAATCAAGGTAGTCTTTCCGCAACCGGATGGTCCAACAATACCCATGATTTTACTTTCTTCAACTTCTAAGGAAAAATTTTCAAGAATGTTTTTATTGCCATATTTAAAAGTAATATTTTCAAATCTTACTTTTGCCATAGTTTACTCCTTTATTCATAATTAGTGCTGCTGTACAGCGCTTATATTTTTAAATAAGCATTCATATACAACAGCACCTATCGTTCTTTTGCTTTTTAGGGTTTATTTGAAGATCTTGTCAAAACTGTCCAGGATTTCTGTGCTGTGCTCAGCGATATAAGCATTGTCTACTACCAGGGATCTCTTTACGAGCTCATCAATGGTCATGGCACCTTGTTTGATAACGTCCTTACGGATTGGTGCGCAATCATTCTCTGCTAAGATTTTCTGTCCTTCAACGGAGATGATGAAATCATAGAGAAGCTTTCCATTGTCAGCATTCCTGGAATCTTTTACCAGGGCGATGGGGCTGGAGATCGCGATGAGTTCTTCATCAGGATATCCAAACTTGATGGTTGAACCGTCTTTTTCGAGGGTCTGAGTAACATAGTCTACCGCTACACATACCTTATAAGCATTGGAGGCTACCTTGGTATGAGTGGAAGTAGTACCACTTTCAAGCTCTGCTCCTTGTTCTTTCAGTTTCTGGAAGAAATCAACGCCATACTTCTCATTCGCCATCAGAGCGGATACAAGATAGAAGGTTGTTCCTGATTCACCAGGATCAGTCATAACAATCTGGCCTTTGAATTCTGGCTTCAATAGGTCTGACCATACTTTTGGTGCTTCTGCTTCAGTAACACTATTGGTATTATATCCAAATCCCATGACAATCAGTCTTCCGCCAACAAAGTAGTTCTCTGGGTCTTTAAAAGTAGCATCAATGTTTGCTGCTTCTGGTGACTCGTATGCTTCAAGAATTCCCTGTTCCTTCATAGTGATATAGTTGGATGGGTCTCCAATCCAGACAACGTCACAAGCAACCTGACCGGACTGCTTTTCAGTTGCGATCTTAGTGGCAACCTTACTGGTACCTGCAGCATAGTAGTCCATTTTGATATCTGGATACTTCTTAGTGAATGCAGCTTTAATCGCCTCTAGCTGATCTTCTTTTAAAGAGGAGTACAGCATTACGCTCCCGCTTGCTGAGTCAGTGTTGCCCACTTGTGGTGTAGGGGTTTCTTCTTTTGCGCCACAAGCAGCCAGTGAAAATGCCATGCAGCCAACTAGGACCAAGCTCAAGAATTTTTTTAACATTTCTTTCTCTCCTTCTGATTTGCACTTCGGCAAATATTTGTTTTGAAAACATTACCAGAATAACAATAAACGTTATCATAGGATACTTTAAATTGTGGATGTAGGGTACAATCACCTAATTTTAAAGTACAATGCACAGATTTTGAACCTGTAGTTGATTAATGACACATATTTGCTCAGACTGAAAAGAGGCAGCAAAATATGCTTTATCAATCCTGATTCCCTTTGATTTTCAATGGAAATCCATGCATACTCCGACGTCTTAATTCTCTTTTTCCATACCTTTTTGTCCTTATTTGGGATTTTATTGGTATTTTGAAGATGACCAATTGAAAGGGGTAGAAAAAGAAGTTTTTGGACTTTAAAAAGTGGATAATCCACCTTTGTACGGGTTTTTGCATAGTTGTAGGAATGATCAGTATCATTTATAATCATTTTTAGATTGCAGTCGGTGGCCCGTTTAGTGTAGGAGGAAATATGTGTAACTTTAAGCGATGGATGAACTTTAAACTGATGAAAGAAAACATACAATCCGCTCCCTATAGTTTTATAACATGGCTCTCCTATTTTGCTACCTTATTGGCTTCTTCCATCATCATCATTTTTCTGCTCAATGCAAATTATGAACGGACCTCCATTAATATCATTTCTTCTCTAAATGAAGAAATGACCAAATACAGTCAGAAAACCTCTCTGCAGGTCCAGGATATGATCAAAAACTACAGCTATCATACTTTTTATACTCCCGCTGTGGCAAAACTGAGAGAATCCAGCAATCTGACCAATTTCGAAGAGATCTCCGGTGTCCGAGCCTTGAACTCCCTGATCAGTACCAACAAATTTGTTCATTCTGTCTATGTGTATAATGCCCGTATTGGCTATGTTTACAGTACTTTGGAATACGGGTCCAATACTTTAGAAAACTTCATCGATAAAGGGGCCGTGAAAATTTTTCAGACCGGGGTTCAGGAGAACGTCGGACAGCCTTCTTATCGGGACATGATACTAAAAAACAAAAACACAGCAGAAGGTGTTTACTCCTTCGTGATATATTCATCCAGTAATGGCATCAATTATGAAAACGCCATGATGGTTAACCTCTATAGCAGTGAATATGACAACAGCTTCTTTGAAGACGACTTTAATGAAGAACTCCTCATTGATAAGAAGCATGAAAAAATCATCACCCATTCTAAGGTGGAAAAGGAATTTTCCTTCAGCCAGGAAAATTCTTTCGTGGATAAGATTATAAACTCTGGAAGTGATCATGGATATTTCATAGAAGGTACTGGAAAAGATAAGACCATTTACTTATATTCCTATATGAATGAGCATCAAAGATACTTCGTTCGCTATAAGAAATACGATGATTTCATGGATAATATGAGTGTCATCAAGGAATTATCCGCCTGGATCATTCTCATTATTCTTGCAACCGGAGCAGTGGTTTCCATCATCATGCTCACAAGAATGTATATGCCACTGAGAAAAATAGTCCTTACGCTTACGAATCAGAATAGCGATTCAACCTATTCTGACAGTGAATCCATTTTAAAGAATCTGGACTTTTGGGTTCAGAATCAGGAAGAAAGCCAACAGGCGTATCTGTCTGCGGTGAAGCAGGAGTTTTTGAAACAGCTGCTACATACGCCCTCCCTTCCTGTGCATAGCATCGAGCAGAACTTTTCTAAGTTTGAAATCAATCTGAATGCGAAGCTCCCTGTAGTGATCCTTCTTACAAAAGGAATCCCTGTTCATGATTCCATTGTAAAATTGAAAAGCATGACCTCCGTGGCGGTGGAAGGTGTTGCTCTGGATTCCTTCAGTGTGTTCCTCATTCAGTACTTCTCTGAGTTGGACATGGATGCCCTTTGCCAGCAGCTTAAGAACTGGGGTGCGAAGTTCTCCAGCTACAGTCTTCCTATCCAGGATTATAGCAGGCTGAATCATGCTTTCAACAAATTACGCGAAGTTTATGCCTTCAGAGTCTTCTACCCCGATGCTTTATATTTGAGTGAATCCATCTTGGAGGAAAAATGCAAAGAGAGTGTCTATCCTAATGCCGAGGAAGGAAAAATAGTCCTGTCGCTGAAAAATGGAAAGCTGAAAAGCGCCAAGGAGAATTATCTTGCTTGGCTGGAAACAATGAAAATGTATCGGTATAATGTTATCACCTTTGATTTGAAGAAGCTCTACTTAACCATTTCCGCCTTATACAGGCAACTTGGTAAAGACGCAGAACGCGCTTCCGATGCAGACGGCATGGAGTATATTGAAGACAGGCTCAACGAAATCGAAGATAAGCTGAACGAAGTTGAGGATATCCAAGATCTCAATGGCATCTTCTTCCCATTATTCGAGAAAATATGTGATCTCACCAATAAAAAGAAAAGCACCAAGAGCAATCAGGTGGTGGATGAGATCAAAGCCATCATCAAAGACGATTATGCAAACCCCAATTTATCGGCCCAGACCTTCGCGGATAAATTTGAACTGTCCAATGCCTATGTAGGAAAGATGTTCCGTTCTGTAGAGAACTGCTCCATTTCCAACTACATCAATAATATCCGGATAGAACATGCCAAAGTGCTGCTTCTCTGTTCCGATATCACCGTAAATGACATCGCGGTTTCTGTTGGCTTTGACAATACCTCCTACTTCTATACGCTGTTTAAAAACCATACAAGCATGTCCCCAGCAGCCTACAGAGAATCAGGCGGAAAGGAAACCATCTAGGTATTTCTAAGCATTACTCAGTAAAAATCCCATGTTTGAAGCTTTGGATGATGATCTTGACATCAGAACGAGTTCAGGGCTTAGCGAAAATGCTAAGCCCTGTTCTTTCAACTCATTATAGATTCCGTGTTTTGAGTATTTTTAGACGGAGGATCTAAATTTCCATGCTTATCGATGGTGAGATCACTCCATATATAAGGATTACTCCATCCTAATGTCATGATTAACAGGAGCTATAGGATATTTCGACTTTTCTCGGGATTGTCCAATTCTACCCCCAACACTGGTTCACTTTCGTTCCGTTCTCTATCCAGCATCGGCTTCTTATAGACCCTGCCGTCACCAGTGATGTCCTTACGTACAGATTGTCCTCCCATTAGTAGGTGGTAAGATTTCATGCAGTCCATCTGATCGACAACTCCCCGTATACTGAAGACCAGGCAGATTTTACACTGCCTGGTCTTCTTCTTTATTCGTCTAATAAACTCATCTGCTCCACTTCCTGATGGTAATGAAGCATCTCCAGATTCTCCTCTGCCGCTTCGTCTTCTCCATTATAGGTGCTTTCCTCCACCTTCAGATACTCCATGGTACCGGAGGTGTTCGGCACAATCTTCATCATGAAGATGACCTTGAACTGGTTCATGATGGAGTTCTGTTTGAGATCCGTAAGGCAGATGAGCTGAGTGTTGTATTTTTTGGCAATATCAAAGAGCGGCTTCAAGAGGTGATCCGACGAAATAGGCCCAAAGGGGTTGTCCATGAGGAGCACCTTCGTGTCCTGATTCTTCCTGCCATAATCCTCCGTATCCTTCCTGCTGTTTCTTGCATAGGACATGAGGGCAATCATCACGGCAAAGAAGGACACAAACCGCTCCCCACCAGAATTTTCCCGCATGACCTTCTCCCAGTCTTTCGCCTTGCTGTTCTGCGCATTGATGTCCACTTTATAGGCCTTGATGCGAAGATCCGAAAGATTTGAGATGACATTAAGAAGCTCTTCACTGGACATGAACTTTGAAATCAGATCCCTCACTTCTTTTGGGCTTTTCCCTACTTTCAGCTGGTCTTTCACCTCGCTGGCACACTCTTTGATATAGCTTCTCATGGACTCTATGCCTTTTTCCTCAGGCTCCAGATCCCGAAGAAGAATCTCAATCATCTTCACCTTACGGTTTCTGCCATCCAGCTGGATGCTGGAGTCCTCGGCAATGCGGTTCACATGGTCATAGATTTCCTTGGAAAGGTTGTAGCTTTGCATCACCATATCCTGGAAAGTACTTTCCATTTTCTCCAGCCGTATTTCCTGAACATGAATGAGCTTTCTCAAAACTTCCAGCTGATTTTCCATATACTCATAAAGATAGTAATAGTTGTCAGGATCCCTTTCCGCCATCTCCTGCATCTTGCCTACCTGATGCAAAATTCCGGTGATATTCTGATGCTTTTCCTTGAAGCCGTCCCTTAGATTCCAAAAGCTCTGCTGAATCCTGATTTTCTCTTCTTCCATCTTTCTCAGGAGCTCAGAAAGTTCGCCGGATACCTCTTTAAAGCCCGTCTCCACATCCCGGTCTCCTGGCCAGACCATGGTGCTGATCTTAATCTTACTCATGCGCAGCTTTTCTTCAATCTGGATTCTCACATCCACATAGATTCTCCTGGTGTTTTCGAGGTTTTTCACCTGGTCTTCAAGCCTTTTCCTGCTTACGCCGCACTCTGCTTTTCGCTCTTTATACCTGCCGTGAATGTCCTCTTTAGGCAGGAGGGCTCCCCCTCTCGACTTGAGAGACTCAAGCATATTTTCACAAACCCCAGAAAGCTTGTCCGCTTCAGAAGATGCCTCATCAGAGATTTTCCGTTCTTTCTTATATGCAGTCTCCAGTTGCTTTCTAAGACCCAGGAGCCTGTCTCCTTCGGACTCCAGATACTTGATATGGAGATACTTTTCAGAGGGAACCTCCTTCTTTAGAAGCTCCTTCTCTTTGGATTTCAGCACCTGGACTCTTGCCCTCAGCGTCTCTTCCAGCCGCTTCATATTTCCATCCAGTCTTTCCTGATACACCTTATATCTCTTCTGGAGCTCTTCAATACTGCCCTCTTCCATGACTTTTTCAGGAGCTGATGCATAATGTCCATATTCTTTTTGGCATCTCTCGTGTTCCTCAAGGGTCCTGAAACGCTCCCGCTCCAGTTCCAGCTGCTTTTCTGTAAGAAGGCTCTCCTCCTTCTCCAGATCAAGAAGACGTTTATTGAGCTCCTCCATTTTTTTCTTCAGATGATCTTTTTCCTGAAGGTGCCTTTCATAGGCCTCATTTTCTCCCAGATGCTCCTCCAGTATCCAAAGCTTTTTGGATGCCTCTTCCAAGAGACCTTTCTTTTCGTCTTTCTCTTTCTCCATCTCGAACCTGATTTTCTTGATCTCTTCTCTTCTTTTTAAGAGGCGCTCTTCTTCCTCCTTGAGCCTTAGGATGTCAGAACGAAGTTTTTCTTCTGCAGCGGCAGCTTCGCTGAAATAGCTTTCCGTATAGGTAAACTCAGCCAAGAGCCTTTCATTTTCACGCAGCTCCTGAAGATGGTCTTCGTAATGTTTTCTCCGTTCCTCTTCTTCTCTCAGCCTTCCCTCCAGTTCTTTTTTATAGGCATCCAAGCCATCACTTTCAAACAGTCTTTCATCGGGCTTTGAAAAAATCATCTTTCCAGGACCGAGGAGAAGGAAGCTTCCTGGATCCTCCTGGTCTCCTTGCAGACTTCCATAAGTCATCACAGGCACCGGTTCAAGGAGAGGTCTTTCCGGCATAGCGTTTTTCAGCTTTTCCAGTTCTTCCTCTGTCATAAGAAACGCATAGGGAAGAAGGGGCATGGCATGCAAGAGTTTTCTTCGGAGGTCCATGGTATGTTTCTGAAGGTAATTTTCCCCCGTATCAAACTCAATACCAGACTCCTGAAGATGATGAAAGAACTCTTTGGACACATGAAGCACGCCGTTTTCCATGGCATTTTTTCGGCTCATAAGGCTCCAGATCTCTTCCTTTACCTGATCGAGCTTCTCCTGACCCTCCTCCAGGAGCCCTTTTAAGACGCCTTTCAGATACGCCTTCTGAAACCGCTTCGATGCACTGATCTGATATTTGCTGAGGCATTGAAGCACCCTTTCTTCTATCTTCTCAAAGTCTGAAATCTCTTTTTGGAGCTTCTTCAGATCGTTCTCCTCATCCTTTGTTTTCAGTCTTATCCTTGGAATCTCTTCCTGCAGCGCCTCTTCTTCCTGGTAAAGGTTCTCCCTCTTTTCTTCCAGGGCCATCAGATTCTTCTTGGCTCTTTCGATGTCTTCCCGGATTCTTTCCAAAAGGGCTTCCGTGCTCTTCTCTTCAAGACCCTTCATGAGATTTCTTGAAAGGATCACCTGATACTTCTCTTGGATCTCCTTCTCTCTCATTTCAAACTGGTGAATCAGCCCAGTAAGGGCGCTTTCTTTCCCCAGGACTTGTCTTTCTTCCTTACGGATGGAGGCAGCCTCCAGCTTCCCTAGTTCTTTTTTCTCCACCACATCTTCCAGTTGTTTTTTCAGATCAGACTGCTTCTGAAGAAGATTCTCCATTTTTTCCTCCAGCAGCATCTTTAACGAGTAGGCAATCCGCGCCATGGTCTCCTGGTCTTCGGAAGGCTCTTTCAGCCTTTTCAGTTCTTCTTCTATCCCTGCGGTTTCCACTTGAAGTGAGAGGATCTCCTCGTAGAGTTTCCGGGCATCCAGCACTTCAATGTCCTGCTGCACCTTCGCCCGTCTTTCTTCCAGCTCTTCCAGCTGAGACCTGTATCGATCCGCCTGCTCCTTGCTCTTTTCAAAGCGCTCTTTCGATACATAGTACGCTTCTGATTGCTCCTCTGCATCAATACGGGCAAGCTCCTTCTGAATCTCTAAGAGTTCCGCTTCCCCTTGGCTCCTCTTTTCTGTGATCCGCTCCAGTTCCACATGAAGAAACTGCTCTAAAGATCTCAGTTCTTTTTCTTTTTCCATCTTCTCCGCCTGGGTGCTGGCTAAGCTGTAGGCAGATACGCTGAGCCCTTGGAGCTTCTTAGAGAACTCTAAAAGAAGATCTCGCTCCAGGATAAATGCTTCATTATCAATCATAGACTGGCCCAGATTTCCCATCATCTCCGTGAGGCTTTGGGATTCCTTCTGGTTGTCATAGAGGACTTTATTCACAGTGTTCAGGATCCATTCTTTCAGAAGAAGCCTTGGGGTTTTGCATTTCTCAAAAATCTTGATGAGACCGCCTTCTTCGGAGTTTATGGGCAGAAGCACCGTTTTCCACTCATCGGGATGGATGTTAAAGCTTTCCAGATGCCTTTTATAGTCTCCCCGTTCAGAATCACTGAAATAGGACACGCTGCCGCCTCTTTTTCTCTTGGCGTCCTGAAGAAACCTCTGGGCTTCCTGATATCCTTTCACTAGAACTCTGTTTTTTTCTTTGGTGGTGAGCTCCATGTGTCGGATGTCCATAGGGTCACTGAGCTTGTAGTGCACCGTGAAGGTGAAGTACCGGATGGCATGGCTTTCTTCTTCCTGGTCCTGGGAGACACTTTCCTTATTCATCATGGCGATGCCTGTGAGAAGATATCCGCCTCCCTGATCCAGTTTCCACTCGATGAGGATGTAGGCTGGCTGCTTTTTTCGGATGAAAAAGTCGCTCATTTTTCTTTTTTGAAGGCGCTGGTCGGGCAAAATCGGCTGCATCAGTGCCTGGACCAGAACACTTTTCCCGCCGCCATTTTTTAAGCTGATGAGCGTATCTTCTCCCTGATGAAGATTGAAAAGCTCATCCAGAATCAGTCTCTTGTCGCCGTTGTAGGAGAAGTTTATGATACGGATTCTACTGATTTTCGGCATAGTCTTCCTCCCTGAATATCTTCTGAATCTCCTGGACCCGTTCTTCGTTGAGATAGTAATGGAGCATGAGATCGTCCAGCTTTTCTGTGGTTCTTACCTCTTTCTCGTCTTCTGAGATGCGGAGAAGCCCTTCCATCTGAAGGAGCTTGACCACCCTTAAGAGAAAGCCCATCTTTGTGGTGATTCTGCTGTTTTCTTCATGTCCCTTCTTAATGTCCCATACCTGTGCGCAGATTTCAAAGTTCATGCTGATCTTCTGGTCCAGCTCTTTGGCTGCTTCTTTCTTCTGAAGCACTTCTCCTGTTCTTCTGTCCATTTCCTCCACCACGTGGAGAAGGGAGAGAAATTCTCGTTGCTTGGGATCTCTGTTTTTTCCGCCGTAAAAGAGATTGAGAATCACAGCTGCAATATAATAGGCAAGGAAGGCATCTGCCTGACGAGCACTGCTTCCGAGCCATTCCCGGGTGTCCCTGTGTTTAAAACCCAGGAGCTCATTGTCCTCTGAAGGAATGAGATAGAGGGTGTTATTTACTCTCTTCACTTCTGCCTCCAGCTCTTCCGCCATGGTTCCAAGGATTTCTTCCACCTCCAGCTCACTGATGTAGGAAATAAAGAGATCCTTATGGCTGGTTCTTGTGAGTTTTCCATCTGTCATGAGCACTTTCAGAATCTGTGAAGCTGTTCTAATATGTTCCATATTTTTTCACCACCTTGATGCTGATATTGTCGACTTCTATGGTCCTTCGATAAAGAACTGCGTCTGTCTTTTCTTCCAGAAGGATCGTGAAGCTTTCTTCTTCAATCTTCTGGAACTGTATTTTGTCTATGGATTCAAAGGCTGATCCACGGTAGAGGAGCTGATAAAGCAGTGCATCCACGTTGAACTCTCCCGTAGGATTGCCTAGAAATGTCTTGTCTGATTCCCGGAAGGCCTTTACATCTAGGGTCTCCATTTCATAGAGTTTCAGCATGGTGATAAAGAGGAGATTCTCCTTGGTAAGGTCTTGAAACTCTTCCGGATCTTTCTGAAGGACTTCACAAAGGGTTTTAAAGTCTAGGGTTCCTTCTCTTTTTTCTGCTTCCTCCACCATACTCTTTAGGATGTTCAGATAGACTTCACTTCTCTTTTCATTTCTTTCTTTTTCCACATCTTCTTTCATTTCCTCCACAAGGATCCCCACAGGATCCTCCGAAGCTTCTTCTGATAATTTTCCCTGGGGCTTGTAAAAGAGGCCCAGGGGAAGATGCCGATAAGGCTCCACATGGAACAGCGGGGTGAAGATCTTCCAAAGATCCTTTGTTCTCTCTTCTTCCATACGTTCCATGGGCTTTAGGATCTCTTTTTCAAAGTCGTATCTTCTTTGAGTGGAAAACTGAAAACTTTCTTCCAGGGTGGACTTCAGGATTTTATAGGATCCTTCCCGGCTGTTGATCAGGTGCGCCTGCTCTTTTCTGGCGAGGGCAAGGTTACTCACAATCCTCTTCATTTCCATCTGGGCTTTTCTCAGGTCATCCGTAAGCTCTCCACGCTTTTCATAATCTTCCCGGATTCTTCCTTCCGAGCGCCGAACCATGTTCTGGATCTCTCCCAGGGTCTTGTACTCCTCTTGCAATAGCTTATAGGTGCTGGAGATGAGTTCATCAAATTTTGTGAGATCCAGATCCATGATGTTTCCTCTGGCCGCCTGGATAAACTGCTCCAGGTCTCTTTTTTTCTGACGGACCATCTGCACCAGATTGCTGCTTTGCTGCAGTGCCTTCCTATAGTTCTTCCTCTTAATGAGTTCCCGCAGCTTGAACTCTTCCACGGAGAAGCTGATTTCATTGTCCACTTCTTTGGTTCGGAAAAGAAAATCATAGCCTTGATCCGTCAGGGAATAGACGCTCACATAGCCTTGGGGCCGGTCCTCCACTTTTTCATTGAGTAGCTTGATCCGAAGTTCTGTCCATTCTTTGGTCTCGTAGTTCATCACAGGATAATAGGTGTTCTTTCCTTCAAACTGCAGGATGGTTTTGATGATGTACTCTGTGACTGGGAGTGCCTGGTCTTTGGCTTTTGGATAGTGGTAATACTCTTCTAGAACATGCTCCACGAAGACCGAAATGGTTTTTATGGTGCACTCTTCCTCTTCTGTTAAGGTCTTTTCCATGATAAAGACCAGCACGGAGAAAATGAGGTTTTCAAACTCTTTGTCTCCAATGGGGTGTTCCAGTTCCACTTTTTTGTTTCTTCGGTTGATGAGGGCATCCACCACGCCAATGAGCTGCATCCGCTGATGAAAGCCTTCTAAAAACTCATACATACACTATTCCTTCCATTTTGGATTTCAGAAGACTCCAGTTCAAAATCTCCTGGGGGATGTATCGCCCCTTCTCCAAAATCTGTAGTATCTTCTTCTGATGCTCTTCACTGAAATTTGCAAGAAAGCCTTCAAGGTCTGCCCTGGGTGTCCTATGGTCTCTTGTTTCTGGGTAGGCTTTCTGAAGCTTTTCCTCCAGCATAGCCTCATAGGCTTTTAGAAGCAGTTTTACGTTCACTTCCGGGTTCTTTTCTTTGGCTTCCTGATAGATGGAGATGCCCTCATAATCCAGGTCTCCAAAATAGTAGAAGTCATTTTGATGTTCTCCCAGCACTTCTTCCATATACTCTCGAAGTCTTCCTGACTGCCTGGTGATTTTCTTTCCTTCTCCGTAAAGGAGAACCTTTACGGGGATGCCAAAGACTACAGGCTTATTTTCTTCTCGCATGATTTTCCGCAAGGTATACCAGGTGTCTTTATTTTCCACAATGAGGATCTGGCCTTCTTTAAGACTTGGATGAATGTACTCAAAGAATGGCTCCGGCGTTGGATAGGTATGAAGATCCTCAAAACTGAACCCCTGCATTTTAAAGTAGCTTGAAAACTGGTTTTCAATGGATTTCAGGAGCTTTTCTTTTCCAAAGATGGAGAAGGATCGTTCATTGATGGACATGGGCTCCAGAAGCTCTTCTGATCTACTCCACAGAAAACTGCTCAGTGCTTCTATTTCCTCTGAGATTCTCTCATACTGCTCTGGGTGGGTGAGATAGTACTGATGATCAAATCTTCCGTGCAGAAGCTTTATTTTCTCAAAAGACTCTCTATGGTCTTTTTCAGGTTTCAAAATTTTATATTTATTATAAAGGGCTGGTCTTCGTCCATTAAGGCCTGACGATTTTACCGGTAGTAGAAACCCTTCTTCCACATAGCACCTGATGGTTTCCGCCATCTCCTCATAGCTGTTTTTGGACTGGTTGATGATTTCAGAAAGCTCTATGATTTTCTTTGGATAATTCTCTATATAGATCCTGCTTTTCATATGATCCTCCAGAATGTTTTTCGATACTCTTATTGTATCAGAATATAAGCGTGACACGTTGCAATCTGTGGATTTTCTCATGAATTATCTAGAAGATATTTTAGCGTTTTAAGTTTGTTTGAGACTTAGGGAAAGCCGTTTCACTCATAATAAAAAGCTTGGATATCAAACCAAGCTTTTTAACCGTTCTCTGCTATTTATCTTCTTGATCTCTATCTACGTTCTTTCATTCATCGAGGATTAAGTACGGTGAATCGCACCATAAATAAAGGACATTAATACTCTACTCTTTTCGGATATGATATAATAAAAATATAAATAACTCTATTAGAAAGGAGGATTTACACTGATGATGGACAGCATAGAGATGATCGATAAAAAGAAACTGCTTGATATTTTCGAATACATGAATGAACGATTAAAAGAAAACCAGCTCCAACTGGAGATTACGGTTTATGGTGGTTCAATAATGACAATTGTCTATGACAATAGACCTGCTACAAGAGATATTGGCTGTGTATTTTCAGAAGTAAATCAAACGCTATTTAATCATATACTTGATATGACTAAATTCGCATTCAGTTTATCAGAAGGATGGATCAACGAAGAAATTAAGGAACCTCTTAAGTCCATCCTAAAAGAAGACAAAGAAACCTATAAGGTTTACTCAAACTTAAAAATTCTCAAACCTTCTGCTAAACAGCTTCTTGCTATGAAAATCTTGGCAGCAAGGCCAGAGCCAGCAAAGGATTTCATCGACGCCTATCTACTATGCAAGGACCTGTCTATCAAGACAAAAGAAGAATTACTTCGTTTATGTGAAGAGTATATCCCCTTGACACTCATTGGTGAGAGACAACAAAACTTTATAAGGTATTTAGGAAAGGATTTGGGTTATGATTGGAAATAAATATTTACAGCAGTTATATGATTACCCGGATATTGATGCAAGTTTAAATCAGCTTCTTGAACTACTTAAATACAAAAACAAAGACTTCATAGACAGTCTTTTCATTCCTGTGGACTTATCACTATGCAGTAAAGATGAACTGAACTTTTTGACAAAAGTCGCAGCCCTTATCGACTACAATCTTCAGATTCACAAGATAGCTGTTCCTGAATGGCTTAGAAGTAATATACTTCGGTTCGAAGTCCCCTACTATCATTCAAAAAGAATCAGCGATTTTGAAAAATTCAAACTGCAAATGACTAATCCTGGTCCCTTTAAAGCGAGAAATGTGTATTTTGATTTAACGGGTATCGGTAGAATTTAAATATTGTAACGAAAAATCCATCTTTAAGGCATTTTATAGCCTTAAAGATGGATTTTTATTTCGCCTTATTTTATGGTACTTGATCAATCCGTATGAGAGGTTCTCCCAGATGCATCAAATCCTCATCATGAGTGACAAGAACCACTGTCTTCCCTGCCCTTTGGAATCCCTTCAAGAGATCTACAACTTTCATTTTATTCTCATGATCTAGACTTCCTGTAGGTTCATCGGCCAGGATCAGTTCGCAGGGCTTCAGCATCAGCCTTGCAATGGCCACTCTCTGCTGCTCTCCCCCAGAACACTGATATACTTTCTTCTTTTCAAATCCGGCGAGTCCCACTGCCTCCAGAACTTCCTTTACCCGGTTATTTTCTTTGCTCGTGTCATGACCTTCCATGGCAAGCTTCAGGTTATACTCTACGGTGGCATTATCGACTAAAGCATAGTTCTGAAAAAGATATCCGATTTTATCCTTCAGAAGATTCGTCGCTTTTGTTGAAAAGGGCTTGATATTCTTCTGTCCAAAGTGCACCGTTTCGCCTTTGCCTTTCTTTTCCAGTAACCCGATGATATTGAGTAGCGTGGACTTTCCAGATCCTGAAGCACCAGAAATCACCGTAAAACTACCTTCTGGAATTTCTAGGTTGAACCCGTAAAAGACCGTCTTTTTACCGAAATTCTTTTCTAGTCCCTGAATTGAAATTACATTTTCCATAACTACGCCCCTTTTATGGTCTTCACCATATCCGTTGATTCAAATCGTGTGATCAGACCTGAAACTAGAATCATTTCCAGAAGAATCAGGATACTGAATAGCACCAGCAAACTGACAGTCGATACCTTCAGAAAGATCAGACTGTATGGGATCAATACTGCATAGGACACAAGACTCATCAGGTAGAGATTCCTGTAACGCTCACCATAAGACTTTCCAAGCAGATACTGAATCGAAATCAGCTGCCTTTTCTCTTCCAGATGAAGATATATGATCTCATACAGAAGTATCAGGACCACTGAGAGATACAGCACGAAAATGTACAGACTTTCAAGTGCTTCCTGCTTATACTCACCCATATAGAAATCATATACCGGACGAAGATCCGTTACCCGCAGAGCGTCTCCATACCCAGCTGCTTCAAAGGACTCTCTCAGCCCTTCCAGATCACTATAATAGACAGCTCCATAAAGCGTCTGCATACCGGAAGCATCATACTCCTTCGTGTAGAAGACAATAGGATCTTTCACCTTAAAGTGATCTCTTTTACTGATATCCGGATTATAGAAAGCATCCTGAAACTCTACATAAACTTTTGGATATTCCTTCTGAGATATGGTCGTAAAAGGTTTTCCCTTTAATTCAAGTGGAACCAGCATGGTATTACCCAGTAAGGTCTCCAGATCAAGAACTGTTCCATCTTCACGAAGAATCTTATAGTCCTTAAGATACTCTGTATTGACCACGATGGAGGATATCGTATTCGGTTCAAGTTCCACATCGAATTCTTCAAACAGACTCAAGTCTGCATCAGTGAAATCCGCGAGCACTGCATTCTCTTTTTCTGATATCTCAAATGCATCCCCAAACATTTTCATGATTCGATCAAAATCCGACATTGGAATGTCAAGACTCACATTGTATCTATAGAGATCAGCATCGTGTTTTCTCTCTCTGTAAATCACATCTCTGAAGGACCGATATCCGACTTCCAGCTTCGTAAGAAGTGGGGTGATTACCAGTATAAATATTAGAATCTTCACAACAAGGTTCCCATAGAGTAGCATCTTATATGTAGATTTTTTCTTGAGATACATGGCAGAGGAAGTATATCTGATATAGACGTAGGAACCTATAAACACAGCTAGAAGACCTGCAGCAAAGTATCCTAAAATCTTGAGCTGACCTTTGTAAATAGCCGTACCGATGTTTCCTGCATCGCGCACAAAAAACCAATACGCTATTCCTAGTGTAAATATATAAACAATTAGAAGTGACAGGAAAAATCTCCCTAAAAGACGCCACTGTATCCGCACATCGGAATGTCCCATCATTTTTCTGACGCTTACTTCCTTGAGGTGCTGATTGATGATGCCTATAAGAATGATGAGAAGAATCAGTGCAATCCCTACGGAGAGGAAAGCACCTTGACGAATAGAGTCGTCCGGCATAAACGTCTTAGCGTCCACCTTGAGAAATTGTGAAGACTGAATCTGTCCATAGGTATTTACTACTTCGTCTCGAACCTTTCTGATATTGCTTCCTTCCCCATAGAAATAGACCACGTAATAAGAATCTTTTTGGGGACGTTCATAAAGCTGATGTAGTGGACGGAAATAAAGAAGCGGATAGAGGCGCCCAGATGCGTAGCTTTCATCAAGCATCTGTATCGTCACTGCAGAAGAATCCTCTCTATTAGTTGAATAATATGAAGACTCACTTCTGTCGCTCCAGGAAATTCTATCGCCGTTTTGAGTGTAAAAGAGATCCTCTATCTGCACTGAAGAAGAATAGATATAGTTCTCCATGACATTTCTGTTCATCTCGTCAGAATAACCTACAATCACACGAAAGGTCACTTCATTTTCATCTGAAGCATTTTTCAACGTTTCCATAAACTCTTCCGAAGAAACTGACGTGAATATACTCTCATCAAACATGAAACTATATGTGCTCTCGTCTTTAAAATCGGGATGCAAGAAATTTTCCAGGTTAAAAGTATATCTGATATTGAATGATGTGACAATCAGATAGGTAGTCGCAATTGCCAACTGAATGATCAGAAAATAGCTGATTTTCTTCATAAAAACTCCTCATTACAAACTCAAGTTTAGTTTATCATCGCTTCTTCATACCCATGCGTATGTACACCTGTTATGTCAAATCCATAAAAAACATGATCATAATATACAGATCCTGAACTTCCAGATATGCTTTTATACTTCCATCCAAGACCGGGAACATGAATGGCTGCGAGTGCAGAAATATTTGAACTCTGGATTTGATACGTTGTCCTTGCTCTGTTTCCCAAATCAGATGTTGTAACTTTACCATACCTTGTCCATGTAGTCCCTTCTGTAACTGAAGTTATTGCAGATACAGAAATACCCATAAATAGAACCGCAGCCAAAAAAATACCTGTAACTTTTTTCATTTTTGTGCCTCCATAATTATCTATATACATTATAGTATAAAAATATTATGAATTCAAATAGATGTTGGAAAATTTAAAATATTATAAACCTTTTCAGTGAATCTATATTTTCTTAATATAATCATTCAAGTTTTTTTAAAACTACGCCGATGGATATGTTACGGTGAACCGTACCAGAAGTAACGACGTAAATCTTACCTTTACCTTCTCCTGCTGGAGGTTGCTCTGAATTTGGTGATGTTTTCTCATGTGAATAAAATTTCAAAAAGACCAATGTATATTCTGAGATTATTAAAGCAATGAATAGCATTGGTCTTTTGGTCATTTGTAGCCTTTGAACCAAAGACTATTGTGGTTCATTAGTATGAGCATTATCCTAAATTCATCAAAGGATTTATTTCATTGAGGGTTCTTAAATTTCTTCCCATTGAGTAGTAAATATATACCCAGCAAAGCATATCCAAAATAGCCAATAATACTGTTGACAGAAAAATACTCATACCACTTTTTATAAATAGGAATAAAACAGGACCTAAATAAGTTACAGCTTTTCTACAAGCCACTTCATTATACATGTCTAAAAACGAATATCCCATATAACGATAAATGACTCTTTTCTTCATGGCTGCTCTAAAGTCCAGAACATAATGGCTCAAGCTCAATATGATAAAGACAACGGTGCCTGGAAGCACTGTCACACTTAAGCTCCATACCTGATTTTTTAATCCACTTAATTGAACCATTTTTGATTCCTCAGAGGATTTTATGATATAGGAGCTCCCATCGCTCACAGTCTCTAACTCCTTAAGGAGTTCTTGTACGGATTGATCACCTAAAAGATACGTCCCGAATAAGATGGACTGGTTATGTCTGAAGGCCTCATCTGAATATACTATGAAAAATGGTGTTAACTGATTGTTTTCTAAAACAGGATTGTTCCCATATGGTGCACTATAATCTGGATACTCCTGATCTTTGATGTAAATGAGCTCTTCAGGATTTAATGACTCCCCAATGATCTGGCTTAGAGAAACCTCAGTATGCTTTTCCACAGACTCGGGGACAAGAACATAGACCTTATTCCCTTCTAAATCAAGCTTCATCAGATTTCCATTTACATCATGAAGTCCACTCTTTTCAAAATACCTACGGTTCACATCAAATCCTTGATAGAAAATCACTCCATCTTCCGCTTCCTCATCCGTTGCTCCAAAGTGTCTCAACTCCTGGTATATGAGACGGTTCTGATCATTGAAATAATCATAGACTTTCTTGTGCTCATCATAAATTTCATCTGTTTCACCTGTCAAATAGTTTACCGGTGAATATCCATCAAATCTGTTTTCAATCTTTATACTTTCCACATAGTAAGTACTCTCTAGGTTCTTTGTACTGCTCTCCAGATGGATCATATATTTCATAACACCATACCACTGGTTGATAGAGGGCGCGATCATTGGAATCAGAAAGACCAGTATGATCATTTTTGTTACAGAAACAAGATTGACGAAATCACGGTTATAATTCATACCTTTTAGGAGCTTTGGCAGTCGTATATAGTTGACACTCAAAAGTAAAACGGCTAGAACAAAGAATAAAGAAAGATTCGTGATAAGTAAAGCCACGCCATAATCCCAAAGAAAGGTTATTGGAACATGTCCTGCAAACAAGGTATAACAGACAAGATAAAGTACAGAGACCAACCCTTCCACAATCATTATTTCTACAATAAACTTCCAGAGAAGCCTCCATGTAATCTCCATAAAGCTGTATCCATGTATTTTCATCACACTGATTGTATTTAGATTGTCTGAGACTTGAAAAAGACTGATGATCATAAACAATGCAATGCTCAGTACAAAAAACAAGGCTATCTGACTCCGGTAATTCTTCTGATAATCAAACACATCTCCCCGCATTTCATCTACTGAATCCACTATGTGCTCATACTTTCCCAGAAAGGTCTCTTTGAAACCTTCCAAATCACTTCTATTTCGTCCATAAGCAGTTACCGGATAGTATTTCTGGTCATCTGAATCTGCGATTGCCGAAAGCGGGTAGAATGTGACCTTCATATTTTGATTCATGATAGTAAGTTGATTTGAATGATTTATTTCTTCTGTGGTGTAAACCAGAGAATCCTCCATTTTTCTTAGCGGAAGATCTATTACTTCATGAAGGTTTTCTTGTGTATGGTAAAAATACTGCAACTGACTGGCTCGAAAATCAGTTTTATTGCTGATCAGTACAATATCCCGTTCATCTGCAAATTTTATCAGATCTGATAAATACACATCCACATCGACCTCAGCAACTGAGTTCGACATCGTAAAGGTAAGACTTTCTCTTTCAGTGAGTCCATATAGATTATATGCATCGGATAGTTCTTTTTCAGAATATATATCAACAATGATGAACAGAAGAGATAACGTAAAGAAAGCAATGATCATTCTCCTTATCCATTTCATCTGCTATACCCTATTCCCATCTGGCGCAAACTCATCCAAATTGATGACTTTATTAAAATGGTGAAGAAGGCTCTGATTATGAGTTACCATGACAACAGTTTTTCCTTTCTTGCTAAAACTCAGCAGTAGATTCATAATGATTTCTGTATTATCCTCATCCAGATTTCCTGTAGGTTCATCGGCTAAAATGAGACTGCATGGTTTCACCAGTAATCTCGCCAATGCAATGCGTTGCTGCTCTCCACCAGATAATGTATGGATCTTTCTTCTTTCTGTAGCTTTCAACCCTACTAAATCTAACGCTTCAGAGATCGACGCCTCTTTATCTTTATACTTCCCATACCGCATCGCAATCTTCATATTGGTTTCCACAGTTTCATTTTCAAGCAATGCGTAATTCTGAAACAGGTATCCGATTTTATCTCTAAGAATTTTCCTGGCCGAAGAAGAATAAATACTGATATTCTCCTTGCCATTAAGAAGATACTTTCCTGAAGTCGGTTTATCCAATAAGCCTATAATATTAAGTAATGTAGATTTTCCTGAACCTGATCTTCCTATAATTGCTACATGATCTCCTTCTTGAATACTTAGACTTACTTCATCAAAAACAATATGCGAATCATAGGCTTTCTTTATGTTATGCATTTCTATCACCGTTATCATCTCCTCACATCTGGAAAAATCCTTCCTCCCATTTAGAACAATGTGCCCAGTCTATATTTATATCACGAATAGAAAATGAAAAAACACGAAAAATTGATTTCTAATTTTTGTCATCCCAATCCGTGACTCCTCTAGATATGCGCTTCATTGAAACAGCAATATCAACAAGCTCTTCGTCCGTGATGTTAGAAAGCGCCAAATCGGTCTCTGAAATGGTCTTATGCAGCACTGTTCCCTTACTGATATTCACCGAAAAATATATGGCATCTTTTTCCGAGGAAGGAAAAACAATTTCTGCAGTTAAGATCTCCGGTTCTCTTGTCAGTTCAAAATCGAACACATTTTCCTTGGGCAAGAGGTTATAACTGTTGGAACCAATGATTCCACTATAGTTCACTCCATAGGCATGAAGCTTCTCTTCATCATGAGATACTTGGTATCTTCCACCAGAACTCTCATTTTTAAATTTATGTACTGCAGCTTCTACGTTCTGAAACCATGAACCTTCAATGGGATTTGTAATAAGACCGATTCCTATGATTACTGCAAAGATAAAAGAAAAGAATGTCATAAAGAACTTTGGTCTTTTATAATTCAGTGCATTTTTTATTCTTGTCCTTACACTTACTTGTCCAAATGCCAACTGACTTTTTGAATAAGCAACAGTCGGTGAGGCCATGGAGAGCAAAGAACTGGCATAGGTCTTTTTATTATGGACACCTTTTTCCAGGAGTACTTTCTCATCACAGGAAAGTTCCATATCAATACTCATCGTGTAAAAGGCAATCCACACCAGAGGGTTAAACCAATGGATACAGAGAATCAGATAGGATACCGCTTTGATCAGGGGATCTTTTCTTCTCACATGGATTTCTTCATGACGAAGAATATGTTCTCGGTCTCCTTTCCGAAGATCTTTCGGAAGATAGATTCTTGGACTGATGAGGCCAAATACAAATGGAGTCTCAATATTCTCTGCTTCATATATCATCCCCTGAACACTTCTTGCAGATCTCAGCATCCGCCTGATTTTCACTGCCGAATATAAATAGTAGACCAATAAACCCGATGCCATGAAAAGCCATACATACTTTAGTGTCTCCAGTTTGGCAATGAAGTCCAGCCATCCGGATGCAGTAGTTTTTTCAGAAATGAAAGACGAAATCGGTTCGTAGGTTCCTCTATTGGCTCTTCTCTCACCAATCACAGTGCTTACCAACTCATCAATCACTAAAGTAGAATTCTCAGTCCTTTTTGGTATAAGGCTTAGAGGATTTGATATTGTCAAAGGGAATACCAGTCTCCAGCCAGCAACTAACCAAAGCGCATAAGAAATCCATTTAGGTGCATTCTTCAGCAGCAACCTTGCAAATAAAATCACTAGAATTGCATAACTACCCGTAATACTTAATCTAATAATGGCACTGAAAATATTCTCCATTATTTGTCCTCCCCGTACTCATCTATGAGCTTCTTTAGCTCCTCAGCCTGTTTTTTTGAGATCTTTTTCCCACTGATGAATGCGGTAAAGAATTTTGGTAGCGAACCAGAGAATGTCTCTTCTACGAATTGAATACTCTGTTTTGCATAATACTCTTCTTTGGAGAGTATTGAAAAAACCTTTGAATCCTCATTTGTGAAAATCCCTTTGTCTATTACTTTTTTCAACATGGTATACGTAGTAGATTTTTTCCACTGCAGTTCATCTGCACAGATTTTAACAAGTGTTCCTGATCCGATTGGCTCATGATTCCATATGATGTCCGCCAAGATCTCTTCACTTTCTGTCATTTTATGAATCATCCTAAATCACCTCTTTCATTTTGGTCTATAATTTATAGATTTACTCCAAGTCTAAACTTCATAGACCAGTTTGTCAATATAATTTGGTTCTGTATTTTGAAAGAAAAGTATTGTTGGTCTATGCAATTGAAAAATGGTCTAATCGTAGTAGAGGTTCTTCTGCGATTAGACCTTATAATTTTTACGCCGATAGAATAGGTATGGTGAACTTGGTGAACTGTACCATAAATAACGGTGTCTGTTCACTCATAACACTTCGGCAAACTGAGTAGAATGTCAGTAAGATTCTATCCGCTCTATTCATCCATCAAACATTCTACCAACATTAATTATTATGCCATGTCACTCTAAGATTCACAAAGCTGTAAAATATACATTGTATTTTACTGCATTTATTTTTACAATATACAATATAAACATAAGGAGTTGATAAAAATGTCAAATATAAGGCCAGTTTCTGACTTGAGAAATTATATTGACGTGTTGAACGCCTGTAGAGAAGATGCTCCTGTTTATCTGACAAAAAAAGGACGCAGCAAATATGTCATAATAGATATTGAAGATTATGAAAGAATAAAAGCTACCTTGAAACTAATGGCTCATATTGAAGATGGCGAAAAATCCGCCAGAGAGGATGGGTGGATATCAATGGAAGATATTGAGTCAACCTTCGGATTATAACAGCGTATACCATTCAGTTTTCACCTGTGGCAAAGAAGATTTAATGAAAATCAAAGTCTATTTGGAACAAAAATTTAATGTAGAATTGGCTGCTGAAAAGATAAATGAGATGCTTAATAGCATCAAACAATTTGAACAGTTTCCATTCATGGGTAGACCACTGATGAGCGTCATAGATATACCCACAGATTACATGTATTTTGTCCTAGAGAAAATTTATATGTTCTATCGTTTAGAAAAAGAAACAGTGAAGATCATCCGCATCATAGATACAAGACAGAATTTTATCAACATTCTATTTGGCAATGGATAAAAACACTAAAATTAATGATCTTATCAAAATAAAGCCTGAAATCCAACGTTCACAATGGATTTCAGGCTTTTTAAGTATAAACTCCCTGGACTTCAAGTCACATACAGAGGAAAAAGGGCATCTATCCTAGTGAAGCAAGTTATTCTTCATACATCGATTTATATCTTGGTCTCTGGTATTCCACTTCTTCATCAATGTATTTTTCATAATCCTTGTATGCTTGTGATGACACTATTTCTTCTTCACTTGTAACATCTAACTTGACCGCTCCTGTTGCAGCCGCCTGTACCATTGAGCCATCATCATTTCCTGCAGCAACTAGAATATAATACTGATCTTCTTCAAGCATTACATCCCCTTCGAGTAGAGTCAGCATATTACTTGAGGATGATATTCCGCCAATCTTACTGAATTCTATAGGTGTATTTTTCTTTATTTTCCCTTTTAAATTATCAAGAACTGTAATATAGTATGTAGTCATCGGAATACCCGGGTCAAGGTCTTCAGCCCTGCTATCCACGTTTCTGATTTCTTCATCAATGCGTGCAACAACTACATAATCTCCAAACCCCACTACTTCCTTAGGATCTTCAATATTTATAACATTCATGCCGCTTATGTATTGAACTGGCACCTCTTTTTGGGGGTTCACTAGAAACTGAGTTGCAAACAATGAAATACATACGATTATTATACCGATCACTATTTTTGTGTTTTTGGTCATCATTACCACCCTTTCTTTACTCAAAAATAAATAAGACTATACTTTCACCTCCTGAACCATAAGAGCTCTCATCATCTTGACGCAATGACCTATCAGAATGATAATATAATGCCCCATTACATCAATACTTTTTTTATATAGCTTAAATATAACACAGTTTTCTATATAACGCAATATTTGACAAACCTTAATAAATATACTAATTGACAAACTATATGAGGAGTTTCTCAATTAAGATAGGATAGTATCTTGCTAAACACCTAAAAAGAAGATGCTCCTTTTTATCTGACAAAAATAGTACGCGGCAACCTCCCAGATGATCACTTTTTTTCTCTCCAATGATCCAGTATTACTGAACTGTCAAAAGAGGAGCATCCTAGCGATACTCCTCTTTCATCTACATTCTTATTTCAAATTTTCCGCTGCGTGACGTCCAGCCTCACGGCCAAAGGTCAGGAAACACATGATGGCAGCCCCTGATCCGGGATATTCTTTGTAAAAAACACGACCGGACGCAGTTTCTCCTGCTGCATAGAGCCCCTCTATAATCGCTCCATCTTCGCTGTACACTCTTCCCTGAAGATCCGTGTCGATCCCGCCAATAGTACCAGAACTGCTCATTCCCATGTAGAGTGCATAGTACTTCTCACCTTCCACAGCTTTCATAAAGGAAGCATCCTTGTTAAAGTCCTCATCCTTTCCCTTCTCAGCAAGTTCATTGTATCTTGAGACCGTCTCGGCAAGGTTCTTCGCCTTGATTAGTTCTCCAAGAGCTTCCACAGAATCCGCCTCAAAAGCAACCCCCATTTCCATGGCCTTTCCAATGCGGTCATTATACTCTGTGGTAATGGCATACATCTCATTGATGCCAAGGTCCATCAGGACTCTTGTTCTTGTGAAATGAAAAATCGATTCATCTATGAAACGCTCTCCATTAGGATTCACAAAAAGACCTTTGAACTCTTCTCCATATCCATAGTATGTGCCGCCATTGACTGTCAGATTGATGCCCGCATCTCTCATGAGAAGTCTTGCACCAACCGCCTGTGCCATGGTAATCCCATCTCCTGAGTTTCCAAGGCCGGCGTTGCTTGTATACTTCTTCAGGAATGGAATATAGGTTTTCATCATTTCTTCATTGTGATTGAATCCACCCGTGGCAAGAATGACCGATGTGGCTTTGATGGTTATGTCATCCTTATTTGGATTGGTGGCTTTGATGCCAACTACTTTGTCTCCTTCTTTCAGAAGCTCCACGGCAGGAGTCTCATAAAGGATGGTTCCTCCCGCTGCAAGAAATGCCTTCTCTAAAGGTGTGATCATGCCTGCTCCAGAAAGATTCGCTGTATAATGTCCTCTGGCAGGACTGATGGTGGAGTGAAGCGGCTCAATGTCATCCGCAAACTCTACCCCATGCTCCATGAGCCATTCAAAGTTCTCATTGGACTTTTCAGCCACAAGTCTGACATACTCTTCATCTACCTGATTCTCTCCCACTTCCAAAAGAAAATCTCCAAAAGCTTCCGCACTGTCTTCAATACCGTGTTCTTTCTGAATGTCGGTACCAGCAGCTAGGATCTTTCCACCGGATCTTGTGGTGCTGCCGCCTACGATGGGCATTTTTTCTACCAGAATCACTTTTGCCCCCAGCTCCAATGCCTCCATTGCAGCGGATAATCCCGCAATACCTCCGCCCACAACAACTATATCTGTTTCATGGGTGACAGCCTCACCTTCAGTTTCTTTGTTTTCTTCCGCTTTCTTTAGAGCTTCCACATTGGCTCCTGCTGCAATACAGGCATTCTCAATGGCTTCCAGAAGACCTTTGGATGTCACAGTCGCCCCAGCGATGAGATCCGCAGTCAAGCTCTGCTCTTCTATGATTTCTTTTGGGATCTTATCTACAGGTGCTTCAAAGATGCCCAGGGATTCCTTATGATCCAGCACTTCAATCTTCTCTATGCGGTCTTTGCTGAATGTAACCGCAACTTTGATTTCTCCATTGTGTCCTTTTCCAGTTCCTTCAAAGGTTCCTTCTGTAAAGAGACTTTCCACAGATTCTCCTGGCTTTTCCTCTGGTGCATCCTTCTTCGCTCCACAGCCCGCACTCACAAGCATCATCATGGCCAAAAGCAGTACAATTAGTTTTTTCATGGTTTCCTCCTAGTTCGTTATTTCACAAACAAATTATAATCTATTTCACCATTTTAATCAATATGTTTTAAACACTTTGTTTAAATTATTTCATCATTTATTGAGTTTGAGTTAAGGTTCTCTCATCTGGTATTTTATTCAACCTCATACCCCGCGTTTCTATACACTCCAGTCATGATTTCATCATTTGGAGCTATCCATAAACTATGGGAAATTGTGGTATACTAATACAAAACGACAGATGGATGAAGGAGCGGCTATGAGAGAACTAAACAGTGTGGAAGAAAAGATCTTGGATAGAACCTTATACCTCATTGGAAAAATGGGGTCATTGAACGTTCCCATTCGGGCCATTGCA
>RCMY010000876.1_pt1 | contig 28940 bp, 21 predicted proteins | sample 2041341 | NCBI WGS metagenome assembly RCMY01 (sample SAMN09708234, study PRJNA481090) | Marine sediment metagenome, whole genome shotgun sequencing project.
CTGCTCTGGCTCTGGCTCTGGCTCTGGCTCTGGCTCTGGCTCTGGCTCTGGCTCTGGCTCTGGCTCCTGCTCATCCGGTTCGACGCGCTCGAGGCGCTCGATCGCATCGGTATCACTCGGGCGTGCAGCCGACGGCACAGCAGAAGTCACGACGAACCCGCACTCGCCGCAAAAAATGTCGTCGGGTTCGACGGGCAGTCCGCACTGTTCGCAAACATCGTTAGCCGACGAATTGATCCACGGTTCAGGTTGTGGCAACGGGGTCGTGAGCGGAGGCAGCCCCGCCCGCACACCTTGAGGGGACTTTCGCGTTACCGCGCGCCCGCACTCGCCGCAAAACAAGGCATCCGGGGGCAAGGCTGTTGCGCAATAGCTGCACGTCATCACGGTGCCCCCTCTCGCTTGAACAGACTTCCGACACTATAGCCACCAAGGCTCCGCAACGAAACAAGCACCTTTAACCGTTGCCACTTCGTGAGGTCGTAGTCCAACGAGTATCGCAAATCATCGACCGCTGTCCACAGTTGGTTTGCCTGTTCGACGTCAGGTTGTCCTGGGGCGAATACTGCACGATCGGCGACTGCCGCAAGAACAAATGGTTGTGTTCCACCGACCGCCTGAGCCACTTCCAATCGCGTGGGAGCCGGCACGAGCGTGTATCCGTGGTCGATCACGGAATCCTCGAACTCTTCCCAACCCCCCGCGATTCTTTGAAGCGGCGTCGGTGCCAGCCGTCGAAGTCTGCGCCGTCGCCACTTGGCCATCGCGATAATCAGGAGCGGAGAGACAAGAACCGCCCCGACGAGCGCCAACCATCCAATCCCCGTGATCACACCCAGAATTGTCGCCAAAACAGTGTTCTCCTGTGGGTCCTCATCCTGGCTGGAGTTTGGCGGGAGCTGAGCGTCGACGTTGTCAAGAACAGGCACCTGGGGTTGGACGGGAGACTGGGGTCGCGCCACTTCGGCAGGGGCCTTAGGCTCTGCCTCCGGGATTGGTCGAATCGGTGGCGTCGGATCGATGGCCACCCAGCCGTACTGCGTCGTGTCAACTTCAATCCAGGCTGAAACGTCGCCTCCGGTTACGGTCGTCACCCCGGAGGGGCTAATGACCGAGGGTTCGAATCCGAAGACGACTCGAGCAGGGAACCCAAGCTGTCTGGCCATGAGCGCTGCCGTGACGGCATACTGTTCCTGGTCACCGATCATCCGCTGAGCCGTCAGGAGTTCCGTTATTCGATCCGCGGCGTGGCCGGAGCGGCTCTCCGGTTCATCCGCGGAAACACCGTGGCTCACATAACCGTCACGACGCAACCCGTCGAGCATGGCGGCGAGCCTCTTACCTGAACCAATAATTCCGGCGACATAACCTTCGAGCGTCTGCGCGAGCTCAACAGGAGACGACGATGCTGGAGGAAGCTGGCTGCTCCCCGGTTGCAGTTCTGACAGTGCCGATTCGCTCGGCTGCGCGGGAAGCACCGCTGTCAGCAAATACTCATCTCCGGCCGACAAGCCTCCGAGGACTGCCGCGGTATCACTCGTGCGGTTGTAGTAAAAGTCGTCGAGAAGCTCTTTTGCATTCGATCCTTCAAACTGAACGCGCTCCAGCTTGCCGATCGTGGGGAGCCACACTCCGTGATAGTCGCCAACGGTCACCGTTACCGTCGCCGTCGTGCCCTTGGTCGCTGACTGGTCGACGCTCATGGGAACTCGAGTGAACGATCCCGATGCACTGTTCACACTCCCCTGGCTCACGCCGTAGACGACCCCGTCATAGGTGTCCAGGGTGGCGATGCGGACACGCTCTCCAGTGGGAAGGCCCGTCACGGTAAAGATAGTGCGGTCGTTAATCGCTGGCCGTTCGTACTGACGGAACCCACTCAGCGGACTCGGATAGTCCCTTGCATCGAACGGCTGGGCAATCGTGTTTCGCAACACCACGCGATCACTTATCGGCGGAAGAGTGCGCATGGCGGCAAAAGAAGACGTTCCCGCGATAACGAGAATAATGCCAGCGCTCAACAGGGTGCGTGCGCCAACAAAGCCGCTATCCGCCACTTTCTCAACCGCAAGCTCTCCTTGGGTCACCTCCCACTCAGGAATCAATCGAATGGATTGCCGCCGGCGATACCAACGGCTCCACACGAGCCACAACAGGATGCTCGTGGTCAGCCCAAATGCCACAGGGAACGGCCACAGAGCCGTATCGGCGCCGAAGAGTATCCCGACGACAAACACCACGATGGGCCCGAGAACGGCAAGCTCGCTCACGGAAGAGCGAAGTGCAAGGGTGAGAGACACCACGACGGTGACGAGAATCAAAATGAACGAAGGAACGAGCAAGACTCCATAGTTACCAACGGGTGCCGTGATGGTGACGAGTTGTTTCCAGCTTGTCGCGGAACCAACGAGGAGTTCTCGCACTCCATCGAGAGAAGGAAACACACCGCCAATGGAAAGCCCAGGTACCGCGACGGGGACGCCAAGAATGAAGTAGGTGGCAAGAAGAGCAATGAGCATGGTGAAGCTGTTCCAACGAAACCGCGCACCGAGGATGGCGATGAGCGACGCGGCGCAGAACGTAACGGCCACCAGAACGATGATCGACGTGTCTTCGTAAATCGGCCACAGAGTGATCGACGCGATGGCAGTCGATACCGCCAGCATGATCGTGGAGACGACAATGTACCCGCGGCTTCTCTGGCCAGTTGCGTCCACGCGACCACTCTCGGCTTTCACGCCGCAGCCGATCGTGACAGTGACCGTTGCAAGTCTTGAAGGTACCCAATGGTGAGAACGCTCAAGCCAGGAACCCTGCGCAACCCTGGCACAACATCCGGGTCGCACACGATGACAACAACTTCGACATCCACGGGAAAGGATGCAGAGGCGGCGCGAAGCTGAGTGGCGGTGGGTTTCGAACCGCACACGAGAAAGGCAACCGAGATGCCGGCAACCTGGTCGGCGACGACGCGCGCCATGTCACGCACGTTGAGCGCCGAGTCTTCTTGCTCAATAGTCGAAAGATCATCAAGCAGGCGACTTCGCGTCAAAGTACTGAGCGGAGAAACGGCGAGAACTTTGCGTTTCGCGAAGTCGGGTGTGCGTTCTCCAACGACGACGGAAATTGCCCGCGCATCCCGGATGGCTCGCACACCCAGCGAACCCGCGACGCTCACCGCGAGCTCAAATTCTTCTTCGTGTGCATAGTCTGTGCTCGCGAGACTCAAGGCGATAACGAGGTGGCTTCTTCGAGTTTCCTCGAATTGGCGCACCATGTGCGTGCCCGTGCGTGCAGTGCTCTTCCAGTGGATGTAGCGTCGCTCGTCACCGGGAAGATATTCGCGGAGCGCATGGAAAGAAACGTCGCTATCTGAGACCTGTCTCGTGGGGTTTCCTTCGAGATCCCGAATGAAGCCTGTCGTTGTGCTTGGGACACCGATCGTTCGAGGGTGAATGTAAAGTTCCAACGGATCACTCCAGACGATCTCGCGTCGGATCAGACCGATCGGATCTGCACGAACAGTTCTTACCGGGCCAATATTCACGACGCCCCGCCGAGTCGTCGGCACCGCAAAATCATGACTGAAGCTGGCCCCGCGGGCCAAAGAAGGCATCGTCACAACAGCGAGCCCGTTGCCGACCGGTATTTCTACTACTGCTCCGAGAATGCGATGCCGTAGAGGGTTAGTTATTGTCACGCTTCCGTGCGCAGTTTCGCCGACTACGACGCGAGAATGCGCTGCACCGAGTGTGACGGTGAAGGATCCGCGGCCCACGAGGTACGCGGCCGCCACCGCCAGAATGATGAGGCCGGCCCAGCCGACCACCACGAATTCGATCCATCCGAGCGAATAGCCAAGAACAAATGCGAGGGGAACGACAGCCAGCATCGACCAACCGAGCGGTGTCACGACGGTCGAATTTTTCGCCATCAAGCTTCGAAAAGCGCTGGCAAATTCGCGGCTCACTCGAACGACAGCAACAATTGCGTCCGCGAGCCGTCCAGTTCGATCGCCGACAATCCGGGCTCTCGCGTTCCCGAGGCCCTGCGTCGATGTCAGCGAGGCTGCGTCGACGCGCGCTGATGGCACAGAGGAACTCTTCCGGGCGGAGAGCCTCGGCAGGTCATGCTCAGACTGGGTTCCGATCACACGGCCTGCCTGTCAGAAGGTGGTTGCGTCTCGAGAAGAATCTGGCTGATGATGCTCGAGGTGGTAACGCCCTCGAACTCCGCTTCCGGGTCAAGAACGAGGCGGTGCGCCAGCACGGGTTCGGCAAGAACTTTCACGTCATCCGGAATCACATAGTGACGCCCGCTTGCCGCTGCGAGAGTTTTTGCCGTGCGCACAAGAGCGAGGGCCGCTCGCACACTCGCACCGAGCCGCACCTCCTCGGAGTTTCGCGTTGCATCCACGAGCCGGGACACGTAGTCGTTGATGGACGGGTCCACGTGCGTCGTTCGCGCCAAAGCACCCATCTCGACGACGACCTTCGCGGTGACAGCCGGTGGAACGATAACGTCGTGCGCTTTGATCCCTGCCCCCTGCAGAATCCGCAAGGTCGACGAATGGTCCGGATAGCCGATCGATGCTTTCATGATGAACCGATCCAATTGTGCTTCGGGCAGCCGGTATGTTCCGGCTTGTTCAATCGGGTTCTGAGTAGCGATGACCATGAATGGCGAACCAACAGAGTGCGTGACACCGTCGACGGTCACGCGGCCCTCCTCCATGACCTCCAGGAGCGCAGCCTGCGTCTTCGGGCTCGCCCGGTTGATCTCATCGGCGAGCACGATGTTGGCGAAAACTGGCCCAGAGTGGAATTCGAAGGACTTGGATGACTGGTCGTAAATACTGACACCCGTAATATCGCCAGGCAGAAGGTCCGGGGTGAACTGAATCCTGCTTGCCGTGCCGTCAACGCTTTGCGACATAGCCCTTGCCAGCGAAGTCTTTCCCGTGCCGGGGAAATCTTCAAGAAGAAGATGCCCTTCGCTGAGAAGCGCCGTGAACGCCAGTTTGATGACGAAGGTCTTGCCAAGAAGAACTTGATCAACGCCCGCGACGAGTCGATTGAAGGCATCGGCAAACCACGCAGCCTGCTCTGGCGTCATCGTGTCGCTTGTTCCCGACGATGGCGCGTGGCCTACGGGTTTTTCATTCATGGTGTCGCCTCCGTGCAGACTGCTTCTGCGTATTCTGGATCGGTGAAAAATTGGCTGGCATGCTCTGGCAATCCGGTGCCGAAATCAACAATTGCTTTTACACGGACGGAAGTGTGTGTAAGCAAAGGAATTATTGGCGCAGGAACAGCGCTATCCGCGTTGTAGTTCCCAAAGCCAAGTCCGGTATTGAACGAGTACACGTAGCTGACGGGCATGTTTCCCGCATTCACGGGCGCCGCGGGCACGACGTTCGCTCCAATGACGCAACTGACGATACTGGCTCGCGTGTTGAGCGGTGTGCGGGTCATTCCGTTCGAAGGTTCTCCGCAAAATGCATCGGAGAGATCGCGACAGCCTCTAAAGCGAATTGTCTTAGCGTTCCCATACACCGACAAATCTGCTGCCGACGTGAGGTATTGGCCGAGGGCCACATCCTGCCAAATATTGTTTCCGTCCTCGTCATACTGGAATTTGGCGGTCGTGAGGGAAGCAACGGAGAGGCCCCCACGCACCTGGATGTCGTATTGGCCGCCATTGGGCTGAAGCCAAATTTGTCCAGCCGCTTTACCCGGTGCGCGCATCGTCAGCACAGCACCCGAGGCTGTGGGGGTGCAATAGTAACCGTTGTTCGCGTACACCACGTACCGATACGTGCGCTGATCTGCAACGCCTGTATCAATCCACGTCGTTTCGGAAAAACCAGTCGGTCCTGAACCCGGCGTCGGCGGCTGACATGTTGTGGGAAGCATGTCCGCCGAGTCGAACCGGCCCACCGTATAGGTCACACCGGGTGCGCCTCGAGGGTCACTTGCTCCCCACGTCACCCTGATGTGCCCGAGTGCGTTCACGACAACGCCCGTGACTCCGCCGGCTGCCTGCCCGGGTGGACCCACGGCAGTCACTGACACAGCCGCATTTCGAAGCCACGATGAAACTCCTGTCACTTGCGCGCTGTTGCGCGCAAAGACGTTGACCGAATATGCAACTCCCGGCGTCAGCACTTGAGGTGAGTTGCTAAAGCTGAAGGCGGTCGTTCCCGCCGGAATGAGGAGAGAAAGATCGACGCTCGGTCCGACAATGCGAATCGTGTATCCGAGAACGGCGGTGCCAGGGGCCGGGTCCGGAACAGCAGACCAGGCAATATCGAGCGAACCACCAGCCGGCGCAGCATTCGTCGGGGAAGCGCTGAGCCCTCCTGGAGCTGCTGGGAGAACATCCGACCACACGGCGCTACCGACGACTGCTGGATCAGAAGGCCCGAGCGCATTGACTGCAACTACTGAAACGCGCAGTGCGTTGGCTGGTCCATTTCCGGGTGTCGCGATAACGCACCCGTTATTGGCGATGCAGGATGTCGACCCGAAAACGGCGCCCGTGTCTGAGCGCGTCGTCGTCACCGTGTACTCCGTAATCGGTGAATTGTTGAAAGAACCGGGACTCCACGCCACCGTGAGGTTTTGATTGCCGAACGCCGTCACCCGCACGCCCGTCACCGGATCAGGAACATCCTGAATCTGGAGTCGCACATTTCCCCACACGAATCGCTCGGGGTCCCCGGTGGCATCTGCCACCTGATATTGCACATTTATATCCTGCGGTGCCGCATCTTTCGCCACGGTCACCGTGAGCTTGCTGAAGTCTGCGCTTGGAGAAATCGTGACGCCCGCGGGCAAAGAGCCACCGTCGATTCCTCGAATGCCAACAACCGTGAGAGGCGTTGACGGGAACGGGTTCGTTGCCTGATCATTCGCGAGCACGTCGACTGTTGTCGTCTTGTCCCGCGGGACGATAGCACTATCCGACACCGTCGTCACGAGCGGTCGGCTCGATGCGACGACGTTCAACCGGATGCTGCCAGCCTTGCCGACGGCCAGATCGTCGCGAACGCCCAGAATGAGCGCAGTTGACGTCCCCTTCACCGCACTCGGTTTGGCACTAATGCTCAAAGTCTGTCCTTCGAGCGTGTAGTTGAACCCCACGGGGAGCGGTGCCAGCGCGGTGTAGGCGAGCTCCTCGAGGTCATCCTCGTACGGGTAGTCGGTGATCCGCAACAAGTCAATTGTTTTCGCTTCACCCGGCTCAAAATCAATCACGGCCCCGTTGAAAACGGGTGGTTGATTCGTACGAGGCGTGACGTCAATGGGCAGGACAAGAGTGGCTATGCGTCCTCGTGGGTCACTCGCGGATGCGCCGTCAGTCACCTGAAACGAAATGGATGCGGGGCCGAAGTATTTATCCGCGGATCGAAACCGCAAGGTTTCATCGTTGACCACGAGGTTTGACCCGTCTGAGTGAGTTGCACGCACCGCTGTCGTGTCACTCAATCGCACCTTTTGCCCGCCAATCGCGATCACGTAGTCGTTGAGCGGGATAGTGAGAGTCGACTCGCTCGCGACCGTGAGTGCGCGCGCCTTTCTATTCACTTGCGGCAAGGCATCGTCATAACCGGGAACCCACACAAACGCGTAGGCGACTGCGGCAGGGTCCTCGGGGTTCGAGACTGAGAAGGGAATGATTTGGCGCTTGTCGCCGACGTTAACCGTCACCCGTTTCGTTGAGGTCACCGAGACACCACGATCGTAGCCGGGCAAGAGGGACAGCTTGAGCCCACCCACCGGCCCATCGGCGAAGAACACGTTGGCGAGAACGTTCACGTCAACCGAGTCTCGACCGAGGATGTCGGTAAGAGTAAGAACCGTGTCTTTCGCGACGGGAAGTGCGCGTGGAGCCGTCGGAGACACGGTGACGCTGACGAAGTTCTGGCTGGTGCCCCCTAACTCATTTTGAATTGTGTAGATCACCGCGTACTGGCCCGGTTCGACGGGAGGCGTCACGATCACCACAGTGCCGTCCGTTGTCGCTTCAACACCGTCGTCGGTTGCAGGAATCACGTTGGTCACGGTGAGGGTGCTTCCGTCCGGATCCGAATCGTTTGTCAGCACTTGAACCGTGACAGATCCGCCCGGGCGCATCGAAACCTCGTCGGCAACGGCAATGGGGTTGCGCGCACCCTCCGATCGCTGGCTAATGCCCACCCTGACGGTTCCCGTCGCGCGCGCACCCAAAGCATCCATCACGGTGTATGTGAACGTGTCCGTTCCCGCAGAATACTCGCCAGCTTTGTACGTGAAACTCTCAGAATCGGTGGAGGTCACCGCGCCCTTTTGCGGATTCGTCTCCTGTCCAAGCAACTGCACCGAGTCGCCGTCTGGATCCGTGCCCGTCAGCGGGATCTGAATGTTGACATCTTCGCCAGCAATAACCCGTGCGGTCACCGTGGCCGGCACAGGCGCGTTGTTCGTCGCTGCGACAATTTCACGCACGGATATCCGCACTTGCGCTTGAGCATGCTGGCCGTCGGGGCCACTCACAGAATAATTGGCAATGAAGTTTCCCGGGCGATCCGGGGCCAAGTATCGCAAAATATTGCCTGACGGAAACAGGAGCCCCGAATCACCCGTCAGCGTCGTCGTCAACTGTGGGTCCAGAGTGAGCGTCTCACCATCCGGATGCACATCATTTTCGAGGACGGGAATGTTGATGGCAGCGCCCACTCGAACGGAGACCGTGTCATCCGTGGCGATTGGCGGTTGGAGCCCTGTTGGGCGCGGAATCTCAATGACAGTAACGACGCCTTTTGCATCGGAAAGCCCATTGGTGATGCCGTATTCGAAGGTCACCGGTCCATCCTGCTGCGGCGCAGTCATGGTCACGCGGATCGATTTTTGCTCCAACACCTCCGCGCGAATTCCCGACGCCGCTGTGATCCCCGTCACTCCCGTCACCACGAGGACTCCACCGGCAGGATCGATGTCGGAATTGGCAATATTCACCGTCTCGCTGCTGAGCGATTTCACGAAAATCGTCTTCGGCACCGTGATCGGCTTCGAATTCGCGCTTGGAGGTGCCGCGACGTCGATGCGAAGAACTCCCGTCGTGGTCTGGTCGCCATCCGTGACCACATACTCAAGATTAAATGTTCTCACTTGAGTGCTCGAAAACCGGAATGTCCCCGAATCCAGGCTCGTCGCAATGTCCGCACCCGTGCGGGAAGGCACTCCACTGAGCGTCACTTGGCCCGTCCCTCCGCGAACGTGGAGAAGCGGTCGCACCGTCACTTGTTGGCCAGCATAGGCGAGTACCACGAAAGGGTCTGCGATGATCGGAACTTCACCGGGAGGGCTCACCACAATAGCCAGGCTTCCAGGTGCCGATGCACGACCGTCTGTCACGACGAGCGCTACTGTACGCGCAACGCTCGCTGCGCCGCCTTCCGTGAAGACCACGGTGCCGTCCGGTTTGAAACTTGCCAGGTCGGGAGCAGCCGTGGACGCGGATGCCAGGTAAAACGCGTCGCCGTCCGGATCGATCCAGTCAGTCAATACTTGAGTGGTGACGCGGCCACCCTCTGCCACGAGGGTTCTGGATTTGCGCACTTGTTCGGGTGGCGAATTTTCGTTCGGAAGTCGAATCGTCACCGTGACGGTAGCGGTGGATTCGCCACCCCGGCCGTCCGTGACGGTGTACTGAAAGGCCACCGTTCCTCTCGCCGAGAGTGCCACGGATATTTGCACGTGCTGCGCATCGTTGATCACATCAAGGTGACCTACCGATTCGCTTATCGGCCCAGCCTGCGAAATGACCAGCACATCGCCATTCGGGTCATAGTCGTTGAGGAGCACAGGAAGGATGGTGCTGGTTCCTGGTCGCGCCCCGAAAGCGTCATCAACGGCAACGGGGGGTTGCTGAACTTTTTCATACTCGGGAGGAATATCGACAGCGTCGTCGACGACTTGTCGCTCCTGTTCATCCACCCGCTGCAATCCATCCCAGTTGTCAATTAATTCGCCTCGCGACTGCACCGCCCACGTGCCACCACCGCGCGGATCGTTGAGGACAACGCGATCGCCATTTTGGTTAAACGAAAGCCGAACTGCACCCGCCGGCATTTCTGAAAGCGACATCGTGTCCGGCTCTTCACTACCGCACGATTTCCACGCCGTGCCATCAGACCACGCTGCAAAGAGGCAACCGCCGGCGACAAGGGGTTGCGCCGCATTCCCTGATCGCCCGGAAACAAGCTCAACGGGATTTGTCCCGGACGCGGGGACCGAGACAAGTGCCCGGTTCGTGGCAACCAGCACGCCGCTTCCGGTGCGCGAAGGCACTTGAAGCTTCGGACGCTCTCCGAACTCAATGAATTCGGTGAGGTCGACGGTGGTTCCGTCGATCACGAGCGAACGTGATGTCGCGTCAAGAATGGCCCAATCGGATCCCACCCACGTGACGGAAAGCTCACTTGTCGCACCACCAAATGCCACGTTGTGGGACTCCACGACGGTCGCGGTCGTTGCCGCAGCGACTCGGTAGATGAGGCGGGCATCTCGCGAATACGCGATGAGGAACCCTTCTTCATCGATGGCGAACGTCGAATCGGCGCCGAGGCTCAAATTGGCGGGAGTTTGCGGATCGAAGTGTTCGAATTCACTTGACGGCATGATCCACACTTCGCCGTCCCCGCTGGCAACGACGACGTTGTCTCCCGCCATGAATACCTGCGGTGAATTTGTCGGCAGGGGAACACTCTTCGTAATGGTGGAGGTTGCGGGGTCGACAATTCCGGCTTTACCGCTGCCTTCGTCGAGAAGCAGAACGGTATGACCTCCCTGCACAACCTCAAGCTCGCTGCTCTCTCCCGCAACGACCGAATTGAGCTCCATGATGGTGGTGTTGGCACGCCCGATGAACTGCTTCTCGCCATTAGAGACCCACACTGCCGCATCGTTGAGCCCCACTTCCTGAGAAGGAAACCCCCCGGAGACCACGGCAGTTGTGACCACGAGCGCGACAATCGCAACGCTGCTCGTGAGCGTCGCGGCGAGAGAGCGGTGCCCGGCAACCCAACTCTTAATCATGGCGATCCATCAGCCGTTGACCTCCACGCATTTTTCACTGCTGGGGTCACCAGTCTTGCCTTCGCGATTAACGGTCACGGTGATACAGACACGATCGCCGGGTTGCGCATCCACCGAGAACGTTGTCGACTGCTGGATACTGCGGGACGTCCCCTGATTTGTCGAAATTTGGTAGCTGTCACCGGCCAGGAGGCCGGGATCCACCCACTGAAACTCGACGGAACCCCCCGCGGGTTGCGCCTGGATGTCCGTCACTCGAGGGATGCGGTCCGAGTTGGCGCGAAGCAGCACAATCGTTGCAATGACGCCCAACGTGACCACGAGTACGGCACTGACGACGAGAGCCCACGCGAGTACTCGCATCCCGCGTCCGCGCAAGCTTGAGTCCGTACTTTGGCCAGAATGTGGCGGATCCGTGTCTTTGATCATCGTGCCAACGGGCGAGTAGTCGGCCTGTATGGGCTTGCGGCGGCGTTTGCGTCGCGAACCGTGCTCTCGGTTCGCTCCAGGGACCGCGCGAATTCTGGTGCGATCACCGAGATCAGCGACCGTGGCGAGCGCCCACTCATCGACGGCCACTTCCATCGGTGTTTGCGGCACCCCCAACTCCGTCTCAATGGCCTGAAGGCTCCGAACAAGTTCCAGCACGCTTGATGGCCGTTGATCTGGATTGCGGGACATCGCATTTTTGAGGATGTTCTCAAGGCTCTGCGGAACATCGGCTCTGCCAATTGGTTGCGGCTTTGCGCGGTTGATGCGGGTAATCAAATCCGTCGACTTGTTCGACTCTCCGGGAATTTCAAACGGCGACCTTCCGGCGAGCAACGAATAGATAGTGGCCGCGAGCGACCACACTTCAGACGACACGGTGCCGGAGGTCTCGTCCATGAGCACTTCAGGTGCCGACCACGGAATGGACATTCCCACAGCGTCGCGATCACCGGACTCACTGAGTGTTGAGGCAATACCGAAATCTGACAGCACGGGATGACCGTAGGCCGTGAGCAGGATGTTCGAAGGCTTGATGTCGCGATGCAGCACACCGGCCCGATGAGCTGTCTCGACAGCACTACCGATTTTCACCGCGATTTGCAGGATGTCGGCGACGGGGATCCGTGTGTTCCGATACCGATCGCTGAGCCCGGGAGAGCACAGCTCCATGACAAGAAACGGTCGGCCATCCGAAGAAACTCCGGCCTGATAGACGGTGAGAATTGAAGGATGTGCGCTGAGTTGCGCCATGAGATTGGCTTCGGCCTGAAACATCTCGCGAATATGATCGTTGACGATCTCGCTTAACATGACTTTGACGGCAACCTGACGCCTCGGCATGTTCTGTTCGTACAGGAACACGTCGGCGAAACCACCCGAACCCAAAATGTGCACGTGGGAGAATCCGGGCAGGACGGGAGGCTGCGATGGCAGGCGTCTAGCCATGATGCCCCCTAGCTCAAGTCGCCGGCATTACGCTTCGGGTTGCGCAAACTCGGCCAACACTATTCTAAACAATCAAATATTGGGCTTTACCTCAGTATCACAGTCTTCACAGGAACGAAATCGCCCCCAAAACTGGGCACCCGCGGCAGCCCTTGTAGTGCCTGTTCATGCGCCGGGATCGGTTTCTTCGAGGCTCAGCAGGTCATCTTCCTCTCCAATGGCAGAGAGCACGTCGATCACGATCGCCGTGATGTTGTCTCGCCCTCCAGCGGCCAGCGCCGCATCGACAAGTGCATGCACTGTGGGCTCGGGTTCACGATCGGCAGCAAGATGCCGGCCAAGATCACCGTCTGACACCTCGCGCGTAAGGCCATCGGAGCAGACCAGAATTCGCGATCCAGACGTCACTGGAACGAGCCAGAAATCCGGCACAGGCGCGGCATTGAATCCGACGGCCCGCGTGACCACGCTGCTGTCCGGATGGTGTTCGGCATCATCCGCGCTGATAAGCCCCGCCGATACGAGTTCTTGCACGACAGAGTGATCGACGGTCACTCGAGTGAGAACGCCGCGCTCAAAAAGATAGACGCGGGAGTCACCGACGTTGAACACCACCCAGTATGGATGACCCCCATGGATCGTCATCGCAATACCGGTCGCCGTCGTGCCGACGCCAAGCTCTTGCTCATCGATGGTGTGAGAAATGTCTTCGGTCGCGGCGACCAGTGCTTCCATCACGGATTCAGCATCGATGAACCCGCTCTCGGCCTTCTCTGCCAGCCGGGTGACAACGGCTTTGCTTGCCAGATCCCCGGCGGCATGGCCGCCCATCCCGTCCGCAACGGCAAACATCGTGCGTACGGCGACCAAACTGTCTTCATTGTGCGCCCGCTTATGCCCCGTGTCGGTCGCAGCACCCCACGCGAGCGTGACAGTGGCATCGTCACTTCCTGGCACCTCAATTTCGAAGCGCTTCGTACTTGTACCTATTACTGTCACTGTGTGCCTTCCGTCGCTGCGTCGTCCGGGAGTGTGACGATGACGATCCGGATTCCATCCCCAATATCCACTACCGTCTCCGCGCCAACCACGAGCGACTCGCCTTGGCGAAGAGTTCGGGGCCCATATCCGGCCATTGTTACTGTCGTTCCGTTCGTCGAGCCGAGATCGGTAACGACCACGGTATCCGCGTCTTGCAGGATCTCCACGTGGGTGCTTGAGACCTCCCTCGACGGGGATGGCACCATGACAAGCCTCGGCATTCGCGTGCCCGTGATGCGAGGAGTGCTCGGTCTGCGCCCAATGTAGGCCGGCACTTCAAGCGTAATGGGCTTGTGTGTGCCGATTTGCATCGCAAAAATCGGTCGTTCTTGCCCCTGGACCGGCTGTTCGGCTTCCGTGGAGGGCTTCACGACGTGGCGCGGGTCGGCGCGAGAAAGGATAACGGTGGGTGCCTCCGGGTCGAGCGCATCGAGTTCGATCGCCTCCCCCGACGAGGGCGTCCGCACTGCAACGCCAATAACGGTGTCGTCGTGAACGTCGTCTCGCTCGTGGTGACCTTCGATTGCCATCACGACCCTAACCCCGCAACCAGGTTGACGACAGTGCCCAGAATGACCGCCCCGAACAGGTATGACAACAGCGCATGGCGAAGTGCAGTCCGTCTGAACTCTCGACTGGTCAGTGACGTGTCCGACACCTGATACGTCATCCCCAGCGTGAACGAAACGTACGCGAAGTCGCCGTAGTCGGGGTCATTGGTTTGGTTGAAATCCACGCCACCTGCCGTGTCGTCGAAGTAGAGGTACGCGTATCGCAGCGTGAAAAGAGTGTGGATGAGCGCCCACGACAGTCCGACGCTCACGATGGCGAGCCCGGCGAGGATCACGCGTCCCGGACCGGGGATGGATGCCGCACGCACCAGTACGAAGCCCACGATGGCCAGCGAGCCGATGCTGGCCAGCACGAGAAGAGTGTCTGACAGGGGCCGCGATGGGTCTTCTCTCATCGCGTGGTCCCTGGTCCCCTGAGCATCAAGATGCCCGATTCTGATCCAGACCCACATCGTGTACGTGAGTGCCGCCGCGATCCATCCGACCACGAGAGCGTAGTCCCACGACCCCACCGCAATTGTCCCCGTCGCCGCGACGACACCCACGGCGAGCATCGATACCACGCGAATGCTCGCGGAATGGGAATGAGTTTTCGACAATGCTCGAGCCACGCATTCATCGTCCCACACAGGGGCGTAGTGTGCGCTCGGAAGTCATCCCACTGATTTCGTTGTGAATGCGCCCAAAGTGTGCGGATTCGCTTGCTAGAATACAAATTGACTGACAGAATCGATACATGAGCCCCAACGGCAAGCCAATTCACCTCGACTCTGTCTCGAAGGCAATTATCGAGCAGCTTCAGGCTGACGGCCGCCGCTCCTACGCGGAGATCGGCAAAGCCGTGGGGTTGAGCGAAGCGGCAGTCCGCCAAAGGGTGCAAAAGCTCACCGACTCCGGGGTTATGCAAGTCGTCGCGGTGACCGACCCCATGCAATTGGGGTTCTATCGCCAGGCTATGGTCGGCATCAAAGTTGCGGGAGATGCTACGGCAGTTGTCGACCGGCTCTACAACATCGCAGCGGTCGACTATCTCGTGCTCACGGCAGGCTCTTTCGACATCCTGGCTGAAATCATTTGCGAAAACGACGACGAACTCATCGACCTGCTCAACAAAGAGATCAGGAGCATTCCCGGTGTTCAATCCACCGAGACGTTCGTGTATCTCAAACTTCAAAAACAGTTCTATAACTGGGGAACAAGGTAAGAAAAATGTCAATACTCGAGACACCCGTCACAACGTACAACGAGGCGGAACTTCAAAAAAAGGCAAAAGACCACTTGTGGATGGCCATGTCCAGGCAGTCCGTCATGGAGGATGGCCACGGCGTCCCGATCATCGTGCGCGGTGAGGGCCACCATATTTGGGACAGCAAAGGCAAGAAGTATTTCGACGGTCTCAGCGGCCTCTTCGTGGTCAACGTTGGCCACGGCCGTCGTCGTCTCGCCGAAGCTGCCGCACGGCAGGCCGAGGAACTTGCGTTCTTCCCGACCTGGTCTTACGCGCACCCGACGGCTATCGAGCTTGCCGACCGACTTGCGGACGAAGCACCTGGCGATCTTAACCGCGTGTTCTTCTCGTCCGGTGGTGGAGAGGCAAACGAAACCGCGTTCAAGCTTGCAAAGTACTTCTGGAAGCTTCAGGGTCGAGGCACCAAGCACAAGGTGATTTCCCGGTACATCGCGTACCACGGAACGCCGCAGGGTGCGCTTGCCATCACGGGCATCCCCGGCATGAAAGAAATGTTCGAGCCTGTGACACCCGGTGGGTTCCGCGTGCCGAACACCAACTACTACCGCGCAGAAGAATCCGGCTACACCGGCTCCCCCGAAGGCTTTGGCCTGTGGGCAGCGAACCGCATCGAAGAAATGATTCAGTTCGAAGGCCCAGAGACCGTTGCTGCTGTGTTCCTTGAGCCAGTGCAGAACTCGGGCGGATGCTTCCCGCCACCCCCCGGATACTTCCAACGCGTACGTGAGATTTGCGACAAGTACGACGTTCTTCTCGTCGCCGACGAAGTCATCACGGGCTTTGGTCGCATCGGAAACACGTTCGCGTCGACGACGTACGATTTCGTGCCGGACATGATCACGTGTGCGAAGGGAATCACGAGCGGTTACGCGCCAGCTGGCGCCACGATCGTGAACGAGCGCATCTACGAGCCGTTCAAGCACGGCGACACGACGTTCTACCACGGATACACGTGGGGCGGACATCCGGTGTCGTCCGCCGTTGCGCTCGAAAACCTCGACATCATGGCCGAGGAGAAGCTCAACGAACGGGTTCAGGAGAATTCGCCTATCTTCCGCGCGACGCTCGAGAAGCTCATGGACCTGCCCATCGTCGGCGACGTGCGCGGAGACGGTTACTTCTTCGGTATTGAACTGGTGAAGGACAAGGCAACGAAGGAGACCTTCAACGAGGAAGAATCGGAGCGACTGCTTCGCGGATTCCTGTCAAAGGCTCTCTACGACGCCGGACTCTACTGCCGCGCCGATGACCGGGGCGACCCCGTCGTGCAGCTTGCGCCACCGCTCACGATCGGCCCAGCCGAATTCGATGAGATCGAGGGCATCCTGCGCAGCGTGTTGAGCGAGGCGTGGACGAGGCTCTAGCCCGCGACCAACGAGGTGTGAGCTTCTGGTTCGATTCGCTCGTCGAATTAGGGCTGGATGACCTCACACCTCGCGCGGCGCTGCCCGGTGATCGCCAGTTCGACGTTGCCATCGTCGGGGCCGGGTTGACGGGGTTGTGGACCGCGTACTATCTGCTGAAGCGCTCGCCCGGCCTTCGCATTGCCCTGCTGGAGAAGCACTTTGCAGGGTTTGGAGCTTCGGGGAGGAACGGCGGATGGTGCTCTGCACTGTTCCCTGCCTCCACGGCGACGTTAGAGCGCCGTCACGGTGTGGATGCCGCGCTCGCCATGCGGCGGGCGATGATCGACACCGTCACTGAAGTGGGGCGTGCCGCGAAAGCGGAAGGCATTGACTGCGACTACGAGCGCGGCGGAACGCTCTTGTTCGCCCGTTCGAAACCTCAGCTGGTTCGGGCGCACGAGGAAGTTGCCGAAGCAAAACACTACGGCGTTGACCGAATCCACTGGATGGATGAGCGTTCGTTTCCGACGAGAACTCTCGCCACCCTTCTCGAACCGGCATGCGCACGACTGCACCCGGCGAAACTGGTTCGCGGGCTCGCTCGCGTTGTGGAGTCGCTCGGTGGGACCATCTACGAGAACACCGAGGTCGTTTCGTGGGAGCCGCACAGCGTCACGACCGCGCGCGGCACCGTGACGGCAGACAAAATTGTGCTGGCAACCGAGGGCTTTGGCGCAGCGTTCCCCCAAACGCACCGTCGCCTGCTGCCTCTCTATTCGCTCATGATCGCCACCGAGCCGTTGCCGGATTCCGTGTGGGTCGAGATGGGCATCGAACACGGGCAGACGTTCAGTGATTTTCGTCACTTGCTCATTTACGGTCAGCGCACCGCAGATAACCGATTTGCGTTTGGCGGGCGGGGTGCACGCTACCACTGGGGCAGCGCAATCAAGCCAGAATACGACCGGGCGCCGCGAGTCTTCGAACACCTGCGGCGCACACTAGTGGAGCTCTTCCCGCAGGCATCGGATGCCGCGATAACTCACCGCTGGGGTGGCCCCATCGGTATCCCCCGGGACTGGCATGCCGCAGTGGGCTTTGATGAGGCTTCCGGGATCGCCTGGGCTGGTGGCTACGTTGGCGACGGCCTCAGCACAACCAACCTCGCTGGCCGCACGATCACCGACTTGCTCACAGGAGTCGATTCGGAGTTCACCGACCTGCCGTGGGTGAACCACCATTCGCGCACGTGGGAACCAGAGCCCCTGCGGTTCGTTGGCGCGAACCTTGGTCTCCTCGCCATGGACATTGCCGACCTCGAGGAGCGCGTGACCAAACGCCCCTCTCTTGCTGCGAAGCTCATGTCACCTCTCGTCGGCGGCTAAACGTCAGTCGCTGCGTCGTTGGCAGGGCTGCCGCCGGTGGGGACGCTGCCGGTCTGAAGACCTTCAACAAGGTCCTCCTCAGTGAGCACGGGGCCAGCAAACTGGGCGTCGTAGAGCCTCGCGTACGCGCCATCAGCCTCCAGCAGCTCTGCGTGCGTTCCCTGCTCAACAATCTGCCCGCTCTCCATCACGAGGATGAGGTCGGCGTCGCGAATGGTGGAGAGTCGGTGAGCGATCACAAAGCTCGTGCGGTCGCTGCGAAGCGCGGCCATGGCGTGCTGCACGAGCACCTCGGTGCGGGTATCCACAGAGCTCGTCGCTTCATCCAGAATGAGCACGCTCGGGCGAGCGAGGAACGCACGAGCGATCGTGAGCAGCTGCTTCTCCCCCGCACTCACGTTCGATGCTTCATCATCGAGCATGGTGTCGTAGCCGTCAGGAAGCGTGCGGACGAACCGATCCACGTACGTCGCAGTCGCCGCCTCGATGATCTCGTCCTCCGTGGCATCCGGTCGACCGTACGCGATGTTGTCGCGAATGGTGCCCGCGAACAGCCACGTGTCCTGCAGCACCATGCCCATGCGACTGCGGAGGTCATCGCGAGTCATCGCGGCGATGTCGACACCGTCGAGGGTGATCCGCCCCGAGTTCAGTTCATAAAATCTCATGATGAGATTCACGAGCGTCGTCTTACCTGCACCGGTCGGGCCGACGATAGCAATCGTGTGACCTGGATGCGCGACAAGGTTTACGTGTTCGATGAGTGGTGTGTCCTGGGTGTAGCTGAACGTCACATCCTCGAACTCAAGACGGCCACCTTTGTCGGTCGGCGACTGCGAAGGCGACGAATCCGAACTTTGCTCCTCGGCATCCAACAACTCGAACACACGCTCGGCCGAAGCGACCCCGGATTGCAGAAGATTCGCCATGCTCCCCAACTGAGTGACCGGTTGGGTGAACTGCCGAGAGTACTGAATGAAGGCCTGGATGTCGCCGATGCGCATCGCGCCACTCGCCACTTGAAGACCACCAACAACGGCGATCGCGACGTACACGAGGTTTCCCACGAACATCATCGACGGCATGATGATTCCGGAGACGAACTGTGCACCAAAGCTCGCCTTGTAGAGTTCCTCGTTCTTGTCGATGAAAACGGTGGCAACCTCCTTCTGGCGGCCAAACACCTTCACAAGGGCGTGGCCCGTGAAGTTCTCTTCGATCTGGGCGTTTAGTTCACCCGTGTGCTTCCACTGCGCCACGAACATCTTTTGAGAACGCTTCGCGATCACGACGGTGATGACGATGGAGAGTGGAATTGTCACAAGAGCGATGACAGTAAGGAGCGGAGACGTAAGCAACATCATCGTCAGCACGCCAATCACCATGAGGAGCGATGTGACAATCTGGCTCAGCGTCTGCTGAAGGCTTTGCGAAATGTTGTCGATGTCATTTGTGACGCGACTGAGCAGCTCACCTCGAGGAGTCTTGTCGAAGTAGCTGAGAGGCAAGTCGTGGATCTTCTTCTGGACGTCCTCCCTCAGCCGATAAACCGTGCCCTGCACGACGTCGTTGAGCACGTAGGCCTGCAACCATCCGAACACTGACGACATGATGTAGAGGGAAAGAACCAGCATGAGAATCATGGACAGCGCGTGGAAGTCGATACCTACCCCAGGCGTAAGGTGCATGCCACTGAGGAGGTCGGCCTGGCCGTCCTGACCTCTCGCGCGAAGCCCCTCGATGATTTGCGCTTTCGTGGTTCCCGCGGGAAGAGACTTCGAGATCGCTCCTTCAAAGATGAGCGTCGTACCATTGCCGAGGAGTTTTGGTCCGACGACGGTCATCCCAACGCTGCCAACGGCCAGCAGGAGCACCCACATGACGCGCATCCACTCGGGGCGCAATCGACCGATGAGCCGCTTAGCAGAGGGGCCGAAGTTCATCGACTTTTCTGCCGGCAAGCTGGCACCCGCGAAGGGTCCGCCCATCCCTGGTCCTCGCCGCGCTGGCGGTCGAGGTGTCACGCTGGACTGCTTGTCGGTGTTCACTCTTTCGTCGCTCATACTGCTTCCTCCGCCGCGAGTTGCGACGACACGATTTCGGCGTACGTCTCGTTGTGCTCGTTCAATTCGTCGTGGGTTCCGACACCCACAATCTCGCCATTCTCAAGGACGACAATTTGGTCGGCATCGGCGATGGTCGACACTCGCTGGGCGACGACGATCATCGTGGCGCCCTTCACTTTTCGCCTCAACGCTTGCCGTAGCCGCGCATCCGTGCCGGTGTCCAGTGCGGAGAACGAATCGTCGAAAATATAGATTTCGGGTTTCTTCACGAGAGCGCGGGCGATCGACAGTCGCTGGCGTTGGCCACCGGAAACATTTGTGCCGCCCTGGGAGATCGGAGCGTCGAGCCCACCTTCCATCTCGGTGACGAAGTTCTTCGCTTGCGCGATGTCGAGCGCCTCCCACAGCTCATCATCGGTCGCCGCGGGGTTGCCGTACCGGAGATTCGTTGCCACCGTTCCGGAGAAAAGATACGGCTTTTGCGGCACGAAGCCGATGAAACTGCCGAGCAATTCCGCGTCCAGTTCGCGCACGTCGACGCCGTTGACGAACACGGAACCTCCCGTGACGTCGAACAAGCGCGGCAGCAGGTTGATGAGCGTGGTTTTCCCCGACCCGGTGCTTCCGATGATCGCGGTCATCTTGCCAGGTCTCGCCGCAAAGTTGATGTTCTTCAAGACGGGCTCTTCCGCGCCCGGATACTGGAACGATGCATCCAGGAACTCCACCGTGCCAATTTCTGATACGGACATCACGGGATTCTTTGGAAGCGTGACGGACGTCTTCGTGTCGAGCACCTCGCCGATGCGGTCGGCGCTGACGGCTGCGCGCGGAAGCAGGATGCCCATGAACGTCGCCATCATGACGCCCATGAGTATCTGCATGAGGTATTGCATGAACGCCATGAGCGTCCCTACCTGAATGTCGCCTTCTCCGACCCGAATTCCACCAAACCAGATGACAGCAACCGTGGACACATTCATGACAAGCATGACGGTGGGGAACATGAGGGCGAACAGCCGCCCAGCGCTAATCGCCGTTGTGGTGAGCTGTGTGTTCGCGTCGGCGAACCGATCCGTTTCGTGCTCTTCACGCACGAACGCACGGATGACGCGGATGCCGGTGAGTTGCTCGCGCAGGACGAGGTTCACCGTGTCGATGCGTTTTTGCATGAGACGGAAGAGCGGCACCATCCTCCACATTATGAGTCCAACGGCGACCAGCAGGACAGGAATGCTGACAGCCATGAGCCAGGAAAGCCCGACATCCTGCTGCAACGCCATAATGACACCGCCAATGGCGAGCATGGGAGCGGTGATGAATAGAGTGAGACTCATGAGGACGACCATTTGCACTTGCTGGACGTCGTTGGTCGTGCGCGTAATAAGCGACGGTGCTCCGAACTGCGCGACTTCGCGTTCCGAGAACTCGCTCACCGTGTGAAAGATCCCGTTGCGCAAATCGCGACCGAGCGACATGGCAACTTTCGCGGCAAAGTACACCGCGATGATGGCGCACACGATCTGCAGCAGCGTGATACCGAGCATGATGGCGCCAATGTTGAAGATGTGCGGGATGTCGCCTTTCGCGATGCCGTTGTCGACGATGTCGGCGTTCAGGCTCGGCAAGTACAGGGATGCGAGAGACTGTGCGAGCTGAAAAACGCTCACCGCGAGAAGCAAGGGCCAGTACTGCTTGAGGTAACGCCGAAGAATCTTGAGCAACATGCGATTCAGACCTGGCTTTCTGTCGAGTTAGGGGTTGGCGTCGCGGGTTTGCCCACGAGCCCGTACATCAGGATGGTCGTGAGTTCGCGTGAATCGAACTCCGCTCCGACATTGAATGGCTTGAGTGACGATGCAAAGGTCAACAACCGGATCACGTGTCCTGACCTTTCTGGCGACCAGTTGAGCTCGTGGAGATGCGGCGACAGCACTTCGGAGAGAATCTCGCTGTAAATGCGTCTCCAGTCTCCATGGTGATGATGCGGTTTGCGGATGGCCGCCATCACTCGAAACACGTCGCTGTAACGCTGCCTCATGAGCTCGACAATGCGAAACATCGTGTCGTCAAGATCCAGGTCTCGAGGAATCGATCGAAGTTCTCGCCTCAACGGCTCTGGATCGAGAAACTTCGCCATGGTCGCCTCGATGAGCGCGTCTTTGTCACCGAACGCTCGAAAGATCGTGCCCTCCGCAACGCCCGCGGCCTCTGCGATCTGCTTAGAGGTGAGGTCTGGACCGTATTCGACCATGAGCGGCATCGTCGCCTCGATAATCATCGCTCGTCGGTCTTCGACGGAAAGTGGGCGTGCCCGCGAGCCTGATGATGGTGATTCGGTCGCTGGCACGAAAGAAATTCTAACTGAGTGAGCGCTCACTCCGCCAATCTGCATGCTGTGAATCTGCTGCGAACAGCGAACAGCGCGGCGACCGTAGGATCGAAGGAGAAGAACACTATTTCGGGGAGAGACCACATGGCCAAAGCAGTGAGTTACGCGCAGTACGGTGCACCAGAAGTGCTCGAGGTCATCGACGTGGCGGAACCGCATGCTGCAGAAGGCAAGGTTCGGGTCGCCGTGCGTTCTGCAGGGCTGAATAACTTCGACAGCAAGGTGAGGCGAGGCGGATACCTTCCGAATCACACGGTCCCGTCACTGCAGGGAGCAGAGTTCGCGGGCGTGGTGGACGAAGTCGGTGGCGACGTCACGCAATGGAAGGTTGGAGACGAGGTGCTCGGCTGGATTGGTCGCGGCGCTCAAGCAGAATTCGTGGTCGTTCCCGAGTCGAATCTGGCTCGAAAGCCAGCCAATCTTGATTGGGCCGTTGCCGGAGGGCTTGGCCTCGTCGCCAACACCGCCCACCGAGCGACGAACGCTCTTGCGCTCGGCCCGGATGACACCGTGCTCGTCACGGCCGTCGCGGGAGGAGTTGGGCTCATCGCCGCGCAACTGGCGATTGCCGCCGGCGCAACGGTTGTTGGCACAGCAAGCGAGTCAAACCACGAGTTTTTGCGAACACTCGGGGTTATCCCTATCGCGTATGGCGAGGGAGAGGCTGAGCGGCTGCGCGCGGCAGCACCAGAGGGCTACACGGCCGCTCTCGACCAGATTGGTGGCAACGCCATCCGTACGGCTCTCGATCTCGGAATTCCGGCGAATCGAATCAACACGATTGCGGACCAGGCGGCGGCAGAAAAATTCGGACTTTCTTCCGTCGGCGGCGGTAAGAAGACCTCGGAAGAGCTCGCAGAGTTCGCACGGATGGCCGCCGAAGGGGAACTTGTCTTTCCCGTGCGAAGCACGTACCACTTGCTGGATGCCGCAAACGCCTACCGTGACCTCGAAACCGGTCACGGCCTCGGCAAAGTCGTTCTTCTCATTCCGTAACGCGGAGCGACTCAGGCGAAGATGGCGTCGATTTCGCTGAGCGCAGCGGCATCCGGAACCCACGCCGTTGCAGCCGCAACGTTTTGCTGCACTTGTTCTGGAGTGGTTGCGCCCGCGATGACCGACGACAGGTTTGGTTGCGCAAGAAGCCATCCGAAGGTTGCTTCGAGCATGGTCACAGAGTGAGCGTCGCAGAGCTGTTGGAACCTCTCGACGGCATCCCAATTCACAATCTCGAACAGGTGGCGCTTTTGTTCGGTGACGCGAGCCCCCTCCGGCCCGCCCGTTCGGGTGTACTTTCCCGTAAGGATGCCGTTGTGAAGCGGAAAGTACGGGAGAAAGCCGAGACCGTACTCGCGCACGGCCGGCAAGACCTCGTTCTCGACGTCGCGAGAGAGAAGACTGTACTCGTTCTGGGCAGAAATGAAGCGTGGGTGACCTCCGAGAATGGCGGTGAATTCCGCTTGCGCAATCTGCCAGCCGGAGAGGTTCGAATGTCCGTAATAACGAATTTTGCCCTCGGTGACGAGATCGTCAAGCGTCGACAAAGTCTCCTCGATGGGCGTGAGCGGGTCTGGAGCATGCAATTGGTAGAGGTCGATCCAGTCGGTCTGCAGCCGGCGCAGCGACGCTTCCACCGCGATCCGGATGTAACGCCGGGAACCTCGCGCGCCCCAGTCCGGGCCGTTTTCCCCTTCCATGTCCATGCCAAACTTCGTCGCAAGCACAATCGCATCACGCTTTTTCGACAGCGCATTGCCCATGAGCGTTTCGCTAAGGCCGCGTTCCTTGCCGTAGATGTCTGCACCGTCGAAGAAGGTGATTCCGGCGTCGATCGCGGCGTGAATGACCGCGTCGGTTCCGCTTTGATTTTCCGTGACCGAGCCGGCCCTGCCGAAGTTATTACACCCCATGCCAATCGTCGAGACGCGCAAGCCAGAAGGCCCGAGGTTGCGATATTGGACGGTCGAAGATGTTGATTTAGGCATGCTTCAACCCTATCTACTCCTCCACAGACCCGCCGCCGCTCGACCATCAACATCACCATGCAATGACCAGAATTTTGTCCCCGCCGTGGTCTAGCGTCAGAACATGTCGAACAACACTCCCCCCGAATGGCTACTCCGCGTCGACAGCCCGATCGGCCGGCTGGAGCTTACAAGCGATGGCACTGCACTCACGACTCTCACGATTGAGAAGGATGGCAGCCTTCCGCTTGATTCCATGCCAGAACGTTCGAATCGTGTTCTGAGCCGCACCGCTCGCCAGCTCGACGAATATTTCGCAGGACGACGACGATCGTTTTCGGTGACGCTTTCCGCAAAGGGCACAACGTTCCAGCACGCCATTTGGGACCAGCTCAGCGAACTTGAATGGGGTGAAGTGACCACGTATGGCGAGCTCGGCTTGAGCACGGGGCGCGCGAGCGCCGGACGAGCGGTCGGCGGTGCGATCGGCGCGAACCCGATCCCCATCATCGTGCCGTGTCACCGTGTGCTTGGGTCGGACGGGCGTGTCACCGGCTACAGCGGGGGTGCTGGCATCTCCACGAAACTGTGGTTGCTCGAGCACGAAGGAGTCCTGCTCGCCGCTTAAACGACGAGTTGCAACTCGCCAGGGGCGTGACGCTCAAGTCGAATGTGGCGGCCGGCCGCCCACGCGATGAGGGACTCCGCATCGGGGTGCACAATCTGCGCCAAAAGAAGCTCACGCACAAACTCCCCCTTCGCCTTCTTGTTGAAGTGGTTGAGGGCGCGGCGCAGTCCCGTCGAATCTTCCGTAACAACGCGAAGAAATACGCTCGATTCAGGCGCGGGACCCAACGCGACATACGATTCTGATCTCACATCAAGAACGAGGCCGGGCAATGTGTGAAGTTCCCGAGACACCGCATCCCGCCAGGTTCGCTTCAACGGAGTCTCGGGGAGCCGAGAATCATGTGAAAGGCGATAGGCGGGGATCCGGTCGAGAGCGCCAAGGAGTCCGAACATCGCAGAATGAATTGCCACGTGTTGACCCGCGAATTGCCTTGCGGAATCCGGCAGAGTTTCTGCGCCGAGGGCGTCGTACACGACTCCCGTGTATCGGTCGATGGCTGGCAGAATCGGTGACCGACGAAGCACTCGATTGCGCTCCACCTCGAAATACTGGGACGCGCTGAGGCCAAGCGCCGCGGCGGCGTTCGCGCGATTACTGCTGAGCGCGCGAACTGCCGCAAGCACTTTGCGCCTCGTGGGATTCAACCCAACGAAACTCAGTGCGTGCAAGTCGAGCGCGGTACCGTCGGCTCCGCCGTCCCTCTTCGATTCTGAGGGCGGGAGGAGAATGTGCACTAGTGAGCGTCAGTGGTGGAAGTCGTCAACGACGCGTTGCGCGCGACGACCGTGACAACGTTGTGGGAAACGGAAAGAAAACCGTCCTCCGCCATCGCCTTCACAACGCGACCACCCTCAAGAGTGATGCGCACTTCTCCTGCACCCAAAATCGCGAGGATCGGTTCGTGCCCAGGCAGGATTCCAATTTCGCCTTCGACCGTGCGCGTGATCAGCTGTGTCGCCTCGCCGGTCCAGATTTCCTGTTCCGCCGAGACGACACTCACTGAAAGGAGAGCCATGCTAGTCGTTCTCTTTCTGGATTTGCGCCCAACGCTCTTCGACATCCGAGATCGAACCGACGTTGAAGAACGCCTGCTCGGCCACGCTGTCGAAGTCGCCGCGTGCAATCGCGTCGAACGACTCGATCGTGTCCTTGAGGGCCACCGTCGAACCCTCAACACCGGTGAACTTCTTCGCCATGTAGGTGTTCTGGGAGAGGAACTGCTGTATGCGGCGTGCCCTCGACACCGTGATCTTGTCTTCTTCTGAAAGCTCATCCACACCGAGGATCGCGATGATCTCCTGCAGTTCCTTGTTCTTCTGAAGGATCTGTTTCACGGTCGTCGCTACCCGGTAGTGGTCCTCGCCCAAGTAGCGCGGGTCGAGGATGCGGCTCGTCGACGTGAGCGGGTCAACCGCCGGGTACAGACCGCGGGAGGCAATCTCACGGCTGAGCTCGGTGGTTGCATCCAAGTGAGCGAATGTCGTCGCGGGAGCCGGGTCGGTGTAGTCGTCAGCAGGAACATAGATGGCCTGCAGCGACGTAATCGAGTGACCACGCGTCGAGGTGATGCGCTCCTGCAGGATACCCATTTCGTCCGCAAGGTTCGGCTGGTAGCCCACCGCTGACGGCATGCGGCCGAGAAGCGTTGACACTTCAGAACCGGCCTGCGTGAACCGGAAGATGTTGTCGATGAAGAGCAACACGTCCTGGTTCATTACGTCACGGAAGTACTCGGCCATTGTGAGCGCCGAGAGCGCGACACGAAGTCGCGTTCCTGGCGGCTCATCCATCTGGCCGAACACGAGAGCGGTCTTGTCGAAGACTCCGGCCTCTTCCATTTCGTGGATGAGGTCGTTACCTTCACGCGTACGCTCGCCGACACCGGCGAACACCGAAACACCACCGTGGTCCTGGGCGACGCGCTGAATCATTTCCTGGATGAGCACGGTCTTACCAACACCGGCACCACCGAACAAACCAATCTTTCCACCGAGCACGTACGGGGTGAGCAGGTCGATGACCTTGATGCCCGTTTCGAACAGCTGGGTCTTCGACTCGAGCTGGTCAAACGCCGGGGGCTTGCGGTGGATGGGCCAGCGCTCCGTGATGTCAATCTTCTCGCCTGGCGCTGCGTTCAGGACCTCGCCAATGACGTTGAACACGCGGCCCTTGGTCACTTCACCAACCGGCACCGTGATAGGGCCGCCCGTGTCGCGAACTTCCTGGCCTCGCACGACGCCGTCGGTGGGCTTCAATGCGATGGCACGCACGACGTCGTCACCGAGGTGCTGAGCAACCTCCAGTGTGATCTCTGTCGACTCTTCACCGATCGTGATCGTGGTCTTGAGCGCGTTGTAAATCCCTGGGATCGCATCGTGCGGGAACTCGATGTCGACCACCGGGCCGGTGACGCGGGAAACGCGACCGACACCGCCGGGCTTCGTCGGAAGCGAGTTTGAGTCGGCGCTCTTCTTCGCAGCGCCCTTCGTCGCCGCGGGCTTCTTCGCGGCGGGCTTCTTGGGGGCCGGAGCTGTCGTCGTCATAACTATCCTGTTTCTCCTGGTTGGCTATTTCGCCGAGGCGAGGGCGTCTGTGCCGCCCACGATCTCGGAAATCTGCTGGGTAATTTCGGACTGGCGGGCGTTGTTCGCCAGCCGGGTGAAGTCGTCAATGAGCTTGTCGGCGTTATCGCTTGCCGACTTCATTGCCTTCTGGGTTGCTGCGTGCTTACTCGCGGCCGACTGCAGCATTGCGTTGAATATCCGGCTTTCGATGTAGACGGGAAGCAAGGCATCCAGCACCTGGTCGACTTCGGGTTCGAACGCGTACAGGGGAAGTATCTCGCGATCCCCCGGTTCTTCGACTCCCTCGACAACTTCGAGGGGAAGAAGGCGAACAACTTCAGGCACTTGCGTGAGCATACTCACCAAGCGGTTGTAGACGATGTGAATTTCGTCGACTCCGCCTTCGGAGGCCGGCTGCAAGAACCGCTCAACGAGCGCGTCACCGATCTCGTGCGCGGTCTCCGACTCGGGATTATCCGTTCCGCCAACCCACGACCTCTCGATGGGGCGCTTGCGGAAGTTGAAGTACGCGATCGCCTTGCGGCCCACGAGGTAGTGAACGACTTCTTTGCCTTCGCCGGTCAATCTCGCGGCGAGTTCGCCAGCCTCCTTCAGCACGTTCGCATTGAACGCTCCGGCAAGACCGCGGTCCGACGAGAGGATCAGGATGGCGGCCCGCTCAATCTTCTCGGGTTCCGTCGTGAGCACGTGGTCCACATTCGAGTAGGTGGCAAGCGCGGAAACTGCTCGCGTCACCGCCCGCGAATACGGACCCGAAGCTGCCACTCGCTGCTGCGCTTTTTGAATGCGCGAAGCAGCGATGAGCTCCATCGCTTTGGTGATCTTCTTGGTCGTCTGGGCAGACTTGATCTTCTGCCGGTAGACCCGAAGTTGTGCTCCCATGAGTTATCGACGACCCTTGACGATCTTTTCCTGAGCAATATCTTCAGGGGCGATCTCTTCGAACTCTTCCTTGCCAGCGGAGATGAGCGGCTTGCCCTCACCGGTCTGGAACTCGAGCTTGAACTTATCGACCTCTTTTTCGAGGGTTGCCACGGTGTCGTCATCGAGCACGTTGGTGTCGCGTAAGGTTTCGAGCACCTTCGTGTTGCGGCCCAGGTAGTCGAGCAATTCGCGCTCAAACCGCAGGATGTCCTCCACCGGCACTTCGTCGAGTTTGCCGTTTGTGCCCGCCCAGATGGAAACCACTTG
>RCMY010000877.1_pt1 | contig 28929 bp, 26 predicted proteins | sample 2041341 | NCBI WGS metagenome assembly RCMY01 (sample SAMN09708234, study PRJNA481090) | Marine sediment metagenome, whole genome shotgun sequencing project.
CCCAGGCTCTTTTGGGATCGCTCGAAGAACTCGGAGCGAAGGTCCAACCGCTCATGGCTCGCCTGGCCGAATGGGGTGGGTCCCTCGGTGTCGACGCGCTTGCTGAGGTCAGCCCGGAAGCAGCCGAACATCGTGGGCCACTGCTTCGGCTTGCTGAGCGCACCGAGCATCAGATGAGCGAGGCCGAAGAGGGCCTGTACTCCGAACTGTCGACAACGGGCACCGGTGCCTGGGGCCGGTTGCACTCCGACCTCACATCGCAGCTCAGCGCCGACCTCGATGGCGAGCCGACGCCGATCAATGCCATCCGGGGCATGGCGAGCGATCCGGACGAAGCGAAGCGATCAGCCGCCTACGACGCCGAGATGGTGGCGTGGAACACAATCTCCACCCCGGTCGCTGCAGCCATGAACGCGATCAAGGGCGATGCCAACTCAGTCAACCGTCGTCGCAACTGGGACAGCCCGCTCGATGCGTCGCTGTTTTCCAACAGCGTCAGTCGCCCCACCTACGCTGCGCTCACCGCCGCGGTCGATGCTGCCCTCCCAGACTTTCGCCGCTGGATGCGGATCAAGGCCGAGATGCATGAGCCGCGAGAGGGCGGAGGCCTGGCGTGGTGGAACCTCATTGCGCCCCTACCCGGCATCGACGCGGAGTTGTCGTGGGACGACGGGATCAGCATCGTCGACGCCGCCTTCCGTTCATACGGAGGAGAACTTGGAGGCCTCGTCAAGCGGGCCCTCGACGAAGAGTGGATCGACGCACCGCCGCAAGACGGCAAGGTCGGTGGAGCGTTCTGCATGCCGTTCGTGGGCGACCGCTCGCTGGTGTTGCTGAACTGGTCAGGCTCGGTCGAGTCAGCTCAGACCACGGCACACGAGCTCGGCCACGCCTATCACAACGTCACCCTCGCAGGCCGCACGCCACTCCAGCGCCGGCTGCCCATGGCGCTCGCCGAGACTGCCAGCATCTTCTGCGAAACCCTGACCGTCGACCACGGTCTGTCCAAACTCGAAGGCAAGGCCCGCCTTGCCCTGCTCGACACTGACATTGGTGGCGCCAACCAGGTCGTGGTCGACATCCGCTCGCGCATTCTCTTCGAGACCGAGGTGTTCGCTCGACGCCAGAGCCGCACGCTTGGCGTCGAAGAGCTCTGCGAGATGATGAACGAGGCGCAGGCCGCCTCATATGGCGATGGCATCGATCAGTCCACGGCCCACCCGTGGATGTGGCTGCTCAAGGGTCACTACTACGGCTCCCACTTCTACAACTGGCCTTACACGTTCGGCCATCTCTTCGGGCTCGGCCTGTTCGCAAAGTACGGCGAAGACGCCGACGCGTTCCGCTTGACCTACGACGATCTGTTGTCGCGGGCTGGCATGGACACCGCCGAGGATCTCGGCGCCGTCTTCGGACTCGACATCACCGACGTGGCGTTCTGGACCGCAAGCCTCGACGTGCTCCGCGATCGAATCGATCAGTACGAGGCCCTCGCCGCCGAGCTGGGAATGATCGAACGCTGACGCTCAGCTTTGCTCTCCTGACTGCGCCCTGGCGTCCATCGCGTCAGCGACGGGCCGACCTTCGGGGGATTGCAGCCGGAGCCCAGCGACTGCTCCGTCGTGGTCGGCATCAGATCGGTTCTGACTGAGCTTGCGCTTCGCTTCGACGCGCTCAACGACCAACTCGAGACCAACGATCGCCTTGGCTTGCTTCGCCACGAAGTCGGCCGGGGCGTCATCAACGGCCCACGGTGCGGGGAGCTCAGCCTCATTGTGATCGGTGAGCGCACCGAGTTGGGCGCGAAGCCAATCGGGGTCGTCGTGCACCACGAGCTGCCCGTGCAGGTGCACCACCTCGTAGTTCCACGTGGGAACGACCTTGCCGTGCTCAGCCTTTGATGGATACCAGCCGGGCGAGATGTAGGCGTTGGCGACAGCAACGATGAGCAAAACAGGACACGGAGCCGAACGCCAGATCGGATTGGCTCTGGCAACATGAGCCCGGACCGACCGCAGGTCGTCATCGATCACGAAGGGCACGGGAGTCGAAACCAGACCGTCGCCGGACAGGCACACGAGGTGACCGAAGCCAGAGTCTCGAACGAGCGGGAGAATGACGGCATCGTCGTGCTCGGCAAAATGGGGCGGCGTGTACATCAGCACACGTTAGGCGGTCGCTCAGAGGTGCTCGCCGTGAATATTGGCCGGCCAGCGCCCGACGGCGTGCCAGTATCAAACGATGGTGCGTGATGGGGTTGGTGGCGACGAACTGGTGGATCTGGACCTGGCCGGAGCCGGGTTGCGTCTACGCCCCTTCGACATGGCTGATCTCGCTCTGATCGAGGAGGCCTCGGCCGATCCGTTCATTCCGCTCCTCACCACGGTTCCTGGAACATTCACACCTGACGAAGGTGCCGCGTTCATCCAGCGGCAGCTCAGTCGACGTGTGGGTGGTGAAGGCTGGTCCCTCGCGATTCACGACCTCGCCGCCGATCGTGCGGTTGGCCAAATCGGCCTGTGGGTCGGCAGCCTGACGAGGGGTCGAGCGGAAATCGGCTATTGGGTGGCAGCTTCGGCCAGGGGGAGCGGTGCAGCGGGACGGGCGACCGGCCTGTTGAGCGAGTGGGCATTCGCCAACTTGGACATTTCGCGGCTGTCGCTCTTCATCGAACCGTGGAACGTCGCCTCCATTCGCACGGCTGAGTCTGCTGGCTACGAACAAGAAGGCCTGCTCAAGAGTTGGGAGCGAGTCGACGGCGTGGCGAAGGACATGTACTCGTTCGTCCGACTCGCCTCATCGGCCACCACATGACGTTCGCCTCTGCACGATGCCCTCGCCCACATCCACTCTGTGCGTATGGCCAGACCGACGAACAAGACAGAACTCCTTGATGCAGCCAGCGCCGAATTCGAGAAGCTGTGGAGCGCCGTCGATGACGTGAGCCAGGCTGACCGGACCAAGCCCGGCGCATGCGAGGCGTGGTCGGTGAAGGACCTGCTCGCTCACCTCGACGCCTGGCACGAGCTGTTTCTGGGTTGGGAATCGGTCGGGAGAACCGGAGGAAAGCCGCAGATCCCGGCGGCGGGATACACCTTTGGCGAGACCCCTGCGCTCAACGAGTCGATCTATCAGCGCTGTCGCTCCGACAGCTGGAACGACGTCGACGAGCGACTTCGCTCGTCTCATGAACGAGCCGTGGTCAGGATCCAGGACTACGAAGCCGAAGAACTCTTCACGAAGAAGCGCTTTGCCTGGACGGGGACGACCTCGGTCGGCAGCTACGCCACGTCGGCGACATCCAGCCACTACGCGTGGGCCAGCAAACACATTCGTCGTTGGGTCAAGGCCCAGGGTGCGGCCTCCGCCTGAGTCTCGTCAGGACGACGGCTCGATGACAACCGAGCGAGCGGCGGCCAGGGTCGAGGCAATCTGCGGGTCATCGAGATCGCTGGTGAACGTGTCGAACTTGATGACATGGTTGGCTGCAACGATCACCACCGTTGTGTGAATCAAATTCTTGTTCATCCGGGCGATGGCGATCGTCGCTCCATCAGCGGTTTGGTCGAAGGTGATGGCGAGCCATCTTCGTGACTCACGACCTCGACCGTTGTCTCGACTGAGAAGGCGGCCGCTTCCCATTCCGCCGCCAACTCGCCGTTGGCGCCCAAGCCGGGTGATTCGGTGGTGCTCGGAAGGTCGGTGATGGGAAGCGCGGTAGAAGTCGACTCTAGAGGCGTCGTCGTCTCGCTTGGGATGGTCGTGCTCGTCGAAGTCGGTGGCTCAGTTGTCGCCGCCGCTGCGCTGGAGTTGGGATCCGAACGAGACGCCACCGGCTCGGAGTAAACCATCACGACCACAACGACAGTAGCGACGGCGGTCGTGACGATCGTGGCTGCGGTGAGAGCTCGTCCGGTCCGGAGCGAGTGATCGGCCTGAATGTTTCGGACCGATTGGTGAGCGACGACAACGCTCACCCCGAGCCCTCCAAGAAACGCAGCGCCAGCCAGGAGTTGGGACCACGACCGCCAGGCTCGATAGTTGCCATCAGCGGTATCAATCCCCGTCAGCCTCCCCGTGATCCTCGAGCGGCCGATCGTCACTTCCTCTCCAGCTGTGACGAGATCATGTGCCTGGCGGCTGACCACCCTCCACCGCTCATCGGTGTCTGTCACGCCACCGACCGAGTATCGGGTGCAGCGGAGGTCGGTGGTAGATCTCCCGGACTTCGGACAGGCGATGTCCTGTTCGCTTCGTCCGGTCACGGCGGCAGCATCGCTCAGCGTTGGAGCGAAAGGGTCGAGAGCCAGCACGCCGAAGAATGAGGTCACACCCACAACGAGCGCCACGATGAAGAGGGACGCCAGCGTTCCGGGGGGCGCGTGCTTCGTTGCGCTTACTCGGCTCAAGGTCCCTCCTCCTTGTGGCGTTCGGTCACTCTAGGTCAACCGGCGTTTCTGGGCAGCCCCGAGGCCAACCTTCAGCAGCCGCCCCCTCTGCTGGGCCGATCGGGGATCGAAGTGTCGACGACTTCGATGTGCACGTGGGGCCATGCCGGATCGCCGGTGAATGCATCGATTTGGGAACGGAACGGCAGTTGATTGGGGTGATCGGCCAGGACGGTCTCGCCTGCCACCACTCGATCGCCGGTGGCCACGTGGAGTCCCAGGATGTGGAGGATCTTGACCTCGATACCAGGGTGGCCGTCAGGCTCGATCACCACGTAGTCATCGGCGTAACGGCAGTAGAGGACGTAGCCTCCGGCGCGAACCACGGTGCCGGTGACCGGGGCCCTGACCTCGACAAGCGGATGGGCCGCGATGTCGGCGGCGCCACGCCGATTTGTGTCGCGGTTGCGGGAGTTCATGATGAACGATGGCGACGCTCCCTCATTCGTGACAATGCCCTGCGCTCCATCATTGTTCGACTGGTGGAATCCAATCAGCTCCACGCCTGCCGATGGCTGGCGTAGCTCGATGTCGCCAACAGTGCCGAACACGGGCCAATCAGTGATTTCCCAGACGCGGGCCTGCCCGCCCTCGACGGGCCCGAGGTCGCGACAGCTCCGGATCGGCACGCCATCAGACGGCAGTGGCCGGTCCTCGACAAACTCAACCGAGAACGAAAAGTGGACCATCAGCTCTGGCCGAGTGAGGTCGGTCCGCAGACGATCGAGCCAATAGGCAGCGCCAACCGCATCGGGAGCTCGATCCAGCGTGTTCCGGTAGACGAGGTCGATGAAGTCCGCGTCATCGAGGTCGCCATAGGTAGCGACGAATTCGGGGCTCTCGTTGAAGAACTGTGCGATACGAGGAATCGTCTGGCAACGCTCGTATTGGTCGAGCCAGTAGAGAGCACCGCCGGCATCGGGACGACGGTCGAAGAAGGTCCAGTACAGGCGTAGGACGCGAGCGTGACCCTCGTGCAACTCGTCGATCTGCGCGACGTCATCGAACGTCATCGTCTCGCGTTCTTGCGCTGCGGCCGGATCAGGCACGGCGAGAACCGCAGCGAGCAGGAGGACGGCAATGATCGAACGGCGCAGCATCGCAGGAGAGTCTGCCACGCCCAGGAGGACTGCTGGGCGCTGCGCTCCGACAACCTTGACTTGGCAGTGGTATCCACTTGGATACCACTGGGATATGCGAGCCAGCACCATTCTCAAGCAGTCCCGCCGGCATGCGAACCTCACGTTGCGTGCCCTCGCCGACCGCTCGGGCACGTCGCACGCCACGATCTCGGCCTACGAGTCCGGCCGAAAGGTGCCAACGGTCGAGACGCTCGACCGAATCGTCCGTGCCGCTGGCTTCGAACTCGACGTGTCCCTGGCGCCTCGTATCCGCACCACACTCGTCGGAAACAGCCGAGGCGATGAGTTGGCTGCTGTCCTGGAACTCGCCGCAGCCTTCCCGTCAGGCACGAAGCAACGCTGACTGCACCAGTGTTTCCACGCCGATGACTCTCGTCGAACGGATCGTGGCCCTCCACGATGCGCTGGATGCAGGAGGCGTCCCTCACGCTTTCGGCGGAGCGCTCGCGCTCGCATGGTGTACCGAACGAGCGAGAGCGACCGTCGACATCGACGTCAATCTCTTCGTCGACAACACGGCCTTCGCGTCCGTAGAACACTCACTGCCACCCGACATCGTCGTCTCGGAGGCCGACCGTGAGTCCATCGCCGCCGATGGGCAAGTTCGTCTGTGGTGGGACACCACGCCTGTCGACGTGTTCTGCAACACGACGCCATTCCATGAGGCGGCGGCCAGTCGAGCACGACTCGAGTCATTCGGCGGCACGCAAGTGCCGTTTCTGTCCTGCCGAGACCTCGCTGTCTTCAAGGCGTTCTCTGATCGAACCAAAGATTGGGCTGATCTCGAGGAAATGCAGTCCGTTGGGACGCTCGATCTGCCCTTCGTCCTCGGCGTGATCGCCCAGTACTTGGGGGCAGGGGATCACCGGATCGAACGAGTGCGGTCCCTCGGTTGATCCTTCAGTGCCGAGTCTTCAACTGACGGTGACTGCTGAGTAGAAGGCGACATGGTCCTTGATCTCGGCCGCCTTTTCTTTCGGGTCCTCATAGGTCCAGGCTGCGTTGTCGGCCGTTTCGCCACCGACCGAGATCGTGTAGTAGCTCGCCGTGCCCTTCCAAGGGCAACCCGTGGTGCGCTCGGTCTTGGAGAAGTGATCCCAAGCGATCGAGTCGGCCGGGAAGTAGTGATTGCCCTCGACGATGACGGTGGTGTCTGACTCGGCGAGAACGGTGCCATGGAAGGTTGCGGTGGTCATGGCACTACGAACACCTTCGAGCGGCTCGCGCATTCCCTCAGTCGGGCAAGGGCGGGTCGAGTGACGAAAGCGGGGCATGTCAACCGGTTCTGACACTCGACAACCGGTGCCGAGGGCGCTGGCCGGGCCGCACTTGGCCGTCAGGCGGTTTGGACGAACTCGACCCAGTTGCCGTCGGGGTCCTCGACCATGCCGATCGAGACGCCTGGGCGAATCTCGGACTCGGGCACCGCGATCGTGACGCCAGCTTCGGCACATGCAGCCATCATCTCGGTGAGGTTCGTGACCTGCATCGTGAAGTACCGCATGCCTGTCGCACCGGGAATACCGCCGGGGGCTGCTGCCTGGGGTGTGTTGGTGAGATTGACCAACTTGATCATGCTGTCACCGCACATCAGGCGGTGCATGGTGCCACCACCGCCGATGGGCATCGGGGTGTCAGCCTGGTGCTCGAAGCCGAGGACCCCGACGTAGAACGCCAGCGCCTTCTCACTGTCGGTGATCACGATGCCGAGATCGATGGCGGACTTTGCAAGCTGGACGGGCATGGCGTGCACGCTAGCCAGCGTCGTCGACTGTGGGCGAGTTGATGCCAGTCAGGCCTCGCTGCCAGGCAGAGAACAGAGCGGCGTAGTGACCACCACTGGCGATGAGATCGTCGTGGCTGCCGATCTCGGCGATGCCGCCGTCGGCGATCACAGCGACGCGGTCGCAGCGTTCTGATGTCGACAGGCGATGGGCGATCGCAATCACCGTGCGGCCCTGCATGAGGGATTCCATGGCGCCTTCGATCACGAATTCGGTACCTGGATCGAGGCTCGAGGTTGCCTCATCCAGCACCAGCACGGCCGGATCCATCAGTGCCGCTCGGGCCAGGGAGACAATCTGGCGTTCACCGGCCGACAGGCGACTGCCGCCCTCCCTCACCTCAGTGTCGAGGCCGTCGGGAAACTGGTCGAGCCACGACAGGAGGCCGATGCGATCTAGCGCCTGCAACACATCGGCCTCGCTGGTGTTCGGTCGAGCAATGGCGATGTTGTCGCCAATCGTGCCGCTGAACAGATGGCCCTCCTGCGGCACAACGAGGATGCGGGCCCGCAAGTCGGCCAGCGAGGCGTCGCGGAGGTCCACGCCGCCGTAGAGGACGGAGCCTTCGGTTGGGTCGTAGAAGCGGACGGCCAACTTGGCCAGCGTCGACTTGCCCGCGCCGGTCGGACCAACGAACGCAATGCGTTCGCCGTCTGGGATCGTGAGGTCGACGCCCGAAACGACCTGGGGACCAGCGTTGTATGAAAAGCCGACGCCAGCGAGGACGAGGTCGCCAGAGGCGGGAAGTGATGTCGGCGTCTCGGGTTCGGCGACCTCGACCGGCTCGTCGATCAGGCCGAAGAGCTTGGCCAGCGAAGCAGTCGCCGACTGGACGAGGTTGAACAACTGACTCAGCTGCTGGACGGGCTCGAAGAGACCCTGCAGAAGGAGAATGAAGGCCACGACGGTCCCGATCGACAACCGGCCCTCGTTGACGAACCAGCCGCCGACACCGATGGCGACCGCTGTGGTGGCTGTGCCGGCGAACTCGATGATCGGGAGGTACCACGCTGCAACCTTCACCGACTTCATGTGGGCTTGGTACAGCTCCTGATTCGTTTCGGAGAACTGGTTGGCCTGCACCTCCTCCCTTGCGAAGGCCTGGACAATACGTACGCCGCTGATTCCCTCCTGCAGAGCGGACAACGTCGAGCCGATGCCGTCGCGAACGTCGAGGTAGGCCCGGTTCGAGTCGCGCTGGAACTTGACCGACGCAATAGAGACCACGGGGATCGACACCAAGCAGATCAGCATCAGCTGCCAACTCAGGAGGAACAGGGCCACGGTCGTCCCGAGAAGCTGAAGCGCCGCTGCGGTGAACATGAGCAGGCCGAACTGGACCAGCTCGGAGAGCGAGTCGATGTCGGACGTCATGCGGGACACGAGAATGCCCGTCTTCTCTCTGTCGAAGAAAGGCATCGACTGCTTCAGCAACTTGTCGAACACGGTCCGGCGGAGGTCGCGAAGGAAGTTCTCGCCAACCGTGGCGAGGGCGAGGATTGCTGTCCGGTAGAGGAAGTAGCCCAGGCCCGCGGCAATCAGATAGCCACCCACGCTCGTGTTCAACACGAAGGTGTCCTTGGCTCGAATGCCATCGTCGATCGCTCGACGAACCAGGAACGGCCCGGCCAGGATGGTTCCGGTCCAGCAGATGAGCAGCACGAGGGCGACGAAGGCGCCTCGCTTGTATGGAGCGATGCGTCGAACGGTCCGAGTGAGCACTTTGGTGGTTTGGGTCAGGTCCAGCTTCTCGCCTTCGTCGACACCGCCTTGGAGCCAACCCACTAGCGCTCGGCCCCTGAGCCGGTGGGCCCCTCGGCCATTGTCGGATCGGTGCTGGCCAACACCTGCCGATACCGCTCGCTCACTGCGAGGAGATCCTCGTGCGGCCCCTGGGCGACAATACGGCCCTCGTCGAGCAGCACGACCCTGTCGGCGAGAGCGATGGTGGCCGGCCGGTGAGCGATGACGATGGTGGTACGCCCGTCCATGACCTCGGCCATCGCGTCACGGATCTCGTGTTCCTTCGATGGATCGACCGCCGACGTGGCGTCGTCGAGAATGAGCACTCGGGGGTCGGCCAGAATCGCCCTGGCGATGGCGATGCGCTGACGCTGCCCTCCGGAGAGCGAGTAGCCACGCTCGCCGAGCGGCGTGTCGAAACCCTTCTCGAGCTGCTCGATGAAATCGATGGCACCGGCCAAGTGAGCAGCCCGATGCACGTCTGCCTGCGGAGCCGAGGGATCGGCGAAGGCGATGTTGTCGTAGACCGAGCCGGAGAACAAGAACGTCTCTTCGAAGACCAGCGAGACGGCTCTCCGCAGCTCATGTCGGCGCAGCTCTCGAACGTCGATGCCGTCAAGGAGAACTGCTCCTCCGGTCACGTCATAGAAGCGGGGGAGGAGGCGAGCGATCGTGCTCTTGCCGCAGCCCGTGGCGCCGACAATGGCCACCGACTCGCCAGCCTCGACCCGTAGATCGAGCTGGTCGAGAACGGGGAGCGGCTCATTGCCGTCGTCCAGGTCATAGTGGAAGGACACATTGCGGAACTCGACGGCGCCGGTCTCCCTCGTCCGCTCCGGAAGGCGTTTGGGGTCGCTTGGGTCGACGATTGCAGGCGCCGTGGCCAGGACTTCGTCGATCCGCTCACCGGCGGCGATGGCTCGCTGCGCCTGGGCCACGACCATGCCGAGCATCCGCAAGGGCTGGATCAGCATGACGACGTACAGGTTGAATCCGACCAACTCGCCAACCGACAGCTGACCATCGATGGCCAGGTGGCCTCCATAAGCGAGCACGGCGACCAGTCCGAGATTTGGAACCAGCTCGATCGCCGGCAAGAAACGGGCCCGAACTGAGGAGGTCTTGATCGATTGCTCGAACAGTTCATCAGCTGCCTTGGCGAGCTTTGCGTCTTGGGTCGATTCGAAGCCGAAGCCCTTCACCACGCGCATGCCAGACAGGGTCTCTTCCACGATGCCAGCAACCTCGGCCGACTGTTCTTGCACGGCGACCAGCGGCTTGTGCAGCTGCTGAGAGAAGCGCCGCCCGAGGATGTTGACCAGCGGCAAGCCAATGACTGCGAGGAGCGCAAGCGCTGGCTGCAGGATGAACATGATCGTGGCAGCCGAGAGCACGATCAGTGCATTGCCGGTCGTGATCGGAACCATCGTCACGACGTTCTGAAACTGATTCAAGTCGGTGTTGACCCGGCTCATCAGCTCACCGGTGGCGACCCTGTCGTGATAGGCGCTGTGGAGTCGCTGGATGTGAGCGAAGAGCCGGTCGCGCATGCGAGCTTCGACCTCGCGAGCGTTGCGGAATGCCACGTAACGACGCAGACCGAGAAACACCCCGGAGACCGCACCGGCAAGGGCAACCAAAATCGCCCAGCGCCACAGCGGATCATCGCCCTGAATGCTGCGATCGATACCGAGTTGGACCATCCAAGGAACCGACACACGGGCTGCGGTCCAGCCGAGGGCCACGAACATGCCCAGGATCAAACCTCGACGTTGCTGCTTGAGCGCTTCGACCAACAGTCGCCACCCAGGCGACTGCAGGCCGGTCGATTGGTGAGGATCGGGGTCGGGCACTCCGAACGTGTTAGCCCGCAATCACCCCGGTCGACAACTCGGTTTCCACTTCCCACCTCGGAACTCGCGGGACGTTGCGAGCGCAGCGAGCAACTCCAGGAACGGCGGAGCCGTTCACCAGCTCATGCCACCGTCGATCTTGATCGTGGATCCAGTGGTGTAGCTCGACGCATCGCTGGCCAAGTAGAGGGCGGCGCCAACGACTTCTTCTGGCTCTCCGCCGCGTTGCAGCGGGATCGTTCGGCGAGCGTTCTCATTGAATGCGTCGAGGTCCCATGCTTTCGAGATGTCGGTGAGAAACGGACCTGGTTGGATCACGTTGGCGCGGACCTTCGGTCCGAACATGTGGGCCAGACCGTTCGTCAATACGTTGAGACCAGCCTTCGCCGCTGCGTATGGAATCTCAGCCTGGGATGGTTGCGAGGCAGAGACGGAGCTGATGTTGATGATCGAGCCACCTGTTCCGGCCGCCATGTGCTCGGCCACGAGAGCACACAAGCGGAACGGACCCTTGAGGTTCACATCGATCACCTTGTCGAACAGGCTCTCGCTGATCGCTCCCAGCGAGTCGTAGAGCGGTGACATGCCTGCGTTGTTCACGAACACGTCGATGCGGCCAAACCGTTCGATCACGGTCGACACCAACGCCGTGCAAGCATCCCACTCACCGACATGGCATTGCAGCCCGAGGGTCTCGGCTCCCGTTGCCTCGTGGATCTGGCGGGCGGCCAGCTCACACGCTTCTCCCTTCCGGCTTGCGATGACGACGGTTGCGCCACACGAAGCGAACGCTTCGGCCATTGCTCGGCCGAGCCCGCGGCTGCCGCCGGTGATCACAGCCACCTTGTCGGTGAGGTCGAACGATCGCAACGGGTCGGTCGAGACGACCCGGTTCGAGCTCTCTGGATTGGAGGGCATCGGCAAACTCCTGCAGAATCGGGGAACTCGTATCAGTTCCAGGGGGAACAACTATGGCCATCGATTTCACGTTGTCGCCAGAACACGAAGAGATCCGTTCGAGGGTGCGAGCGTTCGTTGAAGAGGTGATCATCCCTGAAGAGGCCCGTCTTCACGATGAAAAACTGCAGGAAACCGATCGCAAGGCCTACATCAGCGCCCTCGTGGCGATGCGTAAGAAGGCGCACGCCGACGGCATCTGGATGCCACACATGCCCAAGGAGTGGGGCGGCATGGAGTTGGGTCACGTCGCCCTCGCCATGGTGCAGGCCGAGGCTGCAAAGAGCCGGCTGGGCCCGTGGGTTTTCAATTGCCAAGCCCCCGACGAGGGCAACATGCACACGTTGTTGCACTGGGCCACCGACGAGCAGAAAGAGAAGTACCTCCGTCCCTTGTGCGAGGGAAAGACGTGGTCATGCTTCGCAATGACCGAGCCAGAGGTAGCTGGCTCGGACCCCACGCTGATTCGCACCAACGGCTATCCCGACGGCGACGAGTGGGTCATCAACGGTCACAAGTGGTTCATCTCGAACGCCAATCGAGCCGACTTCGCCATTCTGATCGTCCGCACGGAGGACGACCCCGACCTCCCGCAGGCTGCCAACACTGCCTTCATCATCGATCTGCCGCAGGCGGGCTGGAACGAGGTACGCCAAATCGAGACCATGCACGGCTCGACCGGCCATTCCGAAATCATGATCGAGGATCTACGAGTCCACAACGACCAGATGCTCGGTGGTCGGGGACAGGGCCACCTGCTCGGCCAGTACCGCCTCGGCCCGGCTCGTCTTGCGCACTGCATGCGCTGGATCGCCCAAGCCGAAACAGCGCTTGACATGATGGTCGATCGATCCCTCAATCGATTCAGCCACGGATCAATCCTGGCGGAGAAGCAGGGCGTCCAGTGGATGATCGCCGACTCAGCCATGGAGCTCTACCAGTCGAAGCTCATGGTGCTCCACGCCGCGTCCAAGATCGATGCAGGCGTGGACTTCAAGAGTGAAGTGAGTATGGCCAAGCACTTCGTGGCCAATGCGCTGAACCGCATCATCGATCGCTCGATCCAGGTTCACGGCGCCCTCGGGTACTCGACCGACACACCACTGGCGCACATGTATCAGCATGCGCGGTGGGCCCGCTTCGCCGATGGGGCCGACGAGATCCACCAAATGCGCATCGCTCAGCGAACGATCGCTGCGTACAAAGATCACGGCACGACGAAGTCCGCCACCGGCGACCTTCCCATCTGACCTCGAAAGGCTCGAACCATGTTTGACTTGATTCTTCGCAACGGCACTGTCGTCGACGGCACCGGCGGCCCCACGCGGACTGCTGATGTCGCCATCACCGGCGACACCATCACCGAGATCGGGACCGACCTCTCGGGCAGCGCCAAACGAGAGGTCGACGCCGACGGAGCGCTCATCGCGCCTGGATGGGTTGACGTCCACACACACTACGACGGTCAAGCGATCTGGGACGCCGAACTCTCACCGTCGATCGACCATGGCGTGACCACTGCCGTGATGGGCAACTGTGGTGTTGGCTTCGCCCCCGTCCGACCGGATGGCCAGGACTTCCTCATCGAAGTGATGGAGGCCGTCGAGGACATTCCCGGTACGGCTCTCCATGAGGGGATCGACTGGCAATGGGAGACCTTCGGCGAATACATCGATGCACTGGCGAGCACTCACCGAACAATGGACATCGCCACCCAAGTCCCGCACGCTGCGGTGCGGGCGTATGTGCTCGGCGATCGAGCGCATGAGGACGACCTGAACGCCGACGAGCTCCGTCGCATCGCCGAAGTGGTGATCGATGGTGTTCGCGCTGGGGCCCTCGGCTTCTCCACGTCGCGCACTGTCTTGCACCGGTCCCGCCACGGCTACGTACCTGGCACCTTTGCCGCTGACGACGAGCTCGGTGTCATCGCTGATGCTCTCGCCGACTTCGGTCGCGGCATGTTCCAGTACGTCAACGACGATCGAGTCGACGATCCAGGTCAGATGGCCTGGCTGCAACATCTGTCGTCCCGCGGTGTTCCGGTCACCTACTCGCTCGCCCAGCTTCCATACGACCCGACCCGGTTCCGTCAGGCGCTCGACGATGCTGCGGCCCACACCGCCGCCGGCAACCGTGTCACGCCGCAGGTGCCGCCTCGCCCGACCGGCATGTTGTTCGGCCTTCGCAGCTCCTTCCATCCCTTCATGGCTCACCCCGCATTCCGTGCAATCTGGGATCTGCCATTGGCAGCGAAGGTGGCCAAACTGTCTGATCCCGATTTCCGAGCCACACTCCTGGCCGAGGAGCCTCGGTCGAAACACAAGACGGCCATCTCTCTCGCCACAGCGTTCCATCAGATGTATCGCCTCGGATCGGCCCCTGACTACGAACCGCCACGCGAGGCCAGCGCGCTGTCGACCTCCGAGCGCGAGGGTCGGACCCCGCAAGAGGTGGTTCTCGATTGGATGCTCGAGGACAACGGAGAGGCCCTGTTGTTCTCGCCGCTCGGCAGCTACGCCGACCACAATCACGATGCCATCAGGGAGATGCTCGAGCATCCCGCCTCGGTCGTTGGCCTCGGCGACGGCGGAGCCCATTGCGGCCTGATCTGTGATGCCAGCTTCCCGACGTACCTGCTCACGCACTGGGCCCGCGACCGGACCCGCGGCGAGCGGCTCCCCATTGAGTTACTCGTGCACAAGCAGACCCAGGCCACCGCGCTGGCCTATGGCTTCGACGATCGAGGCACCCTCGCCCCTGGCATGTTGGCCGACGTCAACATGATCGATCTCGACGGCCTGACGCTTCACGCCCCACACATGGTCAATGACCTCCCCGCAGGAGGCCGTCGCCTGCTCCAGAACGTCGATGGCTACCTGCTCACGGTGAAAGCCGGGGAGGTGGTAGCCGAGGGCGGCGAACTGACTGGTGCCCGTCCTGGCCGCACCGTCATCGCGACCGATGAGGGAGTTCGCCGCCGCTGAGGCGGCTGGGTAGCCAGCGGTCGAGGGGGAGTGCGCGCCAGCGGCGTGCGCGGTGCCGTCGCGCTGGGTTGGGTCAGCTGCGGGGGATGCGCACGGGGTTGTCAGCCGTGACGACGAGGTGCTCCTCTGTGCCGTCGTCGGCTCGGCGACCGACCGGGACTCCCATGCCGTCGACAAGGGTGAGCGTGCAGCCTTCATGATCCATCTCGACTCGCACGGTCGAGCCGTGGCGGTGCAGCGTGAAGATCACGCCCTCCCAAACAGCGGGAAGCCGGGGTGTGAATTCGAGTCGATCGCCGCGCTCGACCATGCCAGCGAAACCATGGACGATGCCGGCCCACACGCCGCCAGCCGAGGCGATGTGCACACCGTCGGACGTGTTGCCGTGGTCGTCAGCCAAGTCGAGGTAGAGCGCACGGTTGAAGTAGTCGACCGCGAGCTCCTCGTAGCCAACACTGGCCGCCACGATGGCCTGCACGCAGGCCGACAGCGACGAGTCACCCGTGGTGATCGGGTCGTAGTAGTCGAAATTGCGTCGCTTCTGATCCTCCGAGAAGTGCTCGCCGCGCAAGAACATGGCCAGCACGACGTCGGCCTGCTTGAGCACCTGATGGCGGTAGATCACCAGGGGGTGAAAGTTCAGGAGGAGGGGGTATTTCTCACTCGGGGTGCCTGCCCAGTCCCATGGCTCGAGATCGAGGAACTCGGCGTCCTGAGGATGGATCTCGAGTTCGTCATCGAACGGGATGTACATCGCATCAGCGGCGGCGTCCCATGCGTCGAGTTCGCCAAGATCGAGTGATGTCGAGCGCTGCACGTGAGCGAACTGTTCCGGATTCCATCCGGCCAGGAACCGCACCGTTCTGGCCGCGTAGCGCAGATTGAAGCGCGCCATGATGTTCGTGTAGGCGTTGTCATTGACGACGGTGGTGTATTCGTCCGGCCCGGTCACCCTGTGGATGTGGAAGGTGCCAGACCCGTCCGTGGCATAGAAGCCGAGGTCAGCCCACATACGTGCGGTCTCGATGAGGATTTCGGCGCCTTCGTGTGCCAGGAAGTCGACGTCACCGGTCGCATCCAGGTAGCGGCGAAGGGCGAAGACCACCGCTGCGTTGATGTGGTACTGAGCGGTGCCAGCGGCGTAGTACGCCGAAGCCTCCTCGCCGTTGATCGTCCGCCAGGGGTAGAGAGCGCCGTCCTCGCTGAGCATGGCAGCCCGCCGTCGGGCCGCGTCGAGCATCTTCCAGCGGAACCGCAGCAGGCTTCGGGCCGCCTCCGGGTTCGTGTACGCGAGGAACGGAGCGACGTAGACCTCGGTGTCCCAGAAGTAGTGACCGTCGTAGCCACCCCCGGTGACTGCCTTCGCTGCGACGCCCTGCTCCTGCGTGCAGGCGGTGGCCTGTGCCAGCTGGAAGAGGTTCCAGCGAATGGCCTGCTGCGCGTGGGGGTCACCGATGATCTCGATGTCCGCTGCCGACCAGAAACGGTCCAACTCGGAGCGCTGCTCCCGATGCAGGTGGTCGATGCCTTCGTCTGCTGCTCGCTGCACCGTGCGCTCGCATCGATCAGCCAGCTCCTCGGCTGGCACGCCGGTCGACGAGTGATACGCCACGAGCTTCGTGACGCTGAGCGTCTGGCCCTGGCCGAGATACGCGCTGATGACGGTCTTGGCCAGATCCTCGTCGATCGTCGTCTCGAGCGACACGTCGGACGGGGCGTCGAGAAGGTGCCGGTAGCCGGCGGCAATCGTCATGCCGCTGTTGGAACAGCGGTAGCCGAGCACGACCACATCCTCTCGCTCGATTCCACCTCGTTGCAGCTGTGGTTGCAGGACGCGTTGGCTGAACTTGCTGGCCTTACGCGGATCCTGCCCCTCGCCGAGCGCTGCGGACCGCACGTGGTATTCGTCCTCGCCATCCTGGCGGTTCATGAGTTGCGACGAGATCACGACCGGGGCCGCGCCGTCGAGGAGCGTGACCTCGAACGTGAAGGCCGCAAGGTGGCGGTGAGCGAAGCTGACCATCCGGCTTGATCTGACCTGCACTCGCTTCCCTGACGGAGTGCGCCAGATCAGGCCGCGGCGGTAAAGCCCGTCGCGAAAGTCGACCGAGTGTTCGAACTCGACGAGGTCGGCGGTCGACAGCAGCAGGGGTTCGTCGTCGACGTAGAGCTTCAAGAGCTTTGCATCGGGAGCGTTGACGATGGTCTGACCTGTCGTGGCGAAGCCGTACGCGCCCTCGGCGTGCTGAATCTCCCACGTCTCATGGAAGCCGTTGACGTAGGTGCCGTGACTGTGAGCGGCTCGCCCCTCTTCAGGATTGGCTCGCAATCCGAGGTACCCGTTGCCGACCGCGAACAAGGTCTCCGTGTGCCCGAGATCGTGATCGTGATACTCAGACTCGACCAGGCTCCAGGGGTCCACGGGGAACCGGTGCTGGGGGAGCGGTAGTGGTGCGGGACGGCGATTCATCAGGGGTTCCCATCGGCGCGATCGAGGCTCGAATCGAGCAGCTCGTCCAAATCGCTCACGACGAACGTTGCACCGTGCTCCATGAGAGCTTCGGCACCTGCACCGCGATCAACACCGATGACAACCGCGAAGTCGCCAGCTGCACCGGCAGCGACCCCAGAGGTGGCGTCCTCCACCACGACGGTGTGCGCGGGGTCGACCCCGAGCTGCTCGGCGCCGAGCAGATAGCTGTCGGGCGCCGGCTTGCCGTTCAGGCCGGCGTCGGCGGCGACGAGGCCATCGACCACGATCTCGAATCGACTGGCGAGGCCCGCGGCTGCCAGGACCGGCACAGCGTTTCGCGACGACGACACGATCGCCGACGGCACGCCGATGGACTCCAGCAGGTCGAGCGTGGCTGCCGATCCCGGATACGGACCGATGCCGTCGCGCTGCAAGATCTCGGTGAAGAGCGCATTCTTTCTGTTGCCCATGGCGCACACCGTGTCGTCACCGGGAGCATCGCTGGGATCGCCATCGGGCAGTTCGATCCCCCTGGCCGCGAGGAAAGAACGCACGCCGTCGTACCGGGGCTTGCCGTCGACGTACGTGATGTAGTCGGATTGCGTGAAGTCCCACGGAGCGAACAACTCACCCCAGGCGTGCTCGTGGATTTCTGCCGTCGGCGTGATGACACCGTCGAGATCGAAGAGGACACCGGCGTAATCTGACCAGCGGAACGTTTTTGCAGAGATGAGGTTCGGCACTCGGTGACTGTACGCGTGAACGTCACGGCAGTCACTGAGCCACGCATTTCTCGCCTAGCTTCGGGAGTGTCCCCGTCAGCCGAACGAGGGGTGATCGAAGCAGGCGAGGAACGACTCGACGCCGGCTCGGTTGCCGTGCACGTCGACACCCCCAGCATCGATGGCGTCGCTCAAGGTCTGTTTGCCGCCGAGCACCTGGGCCCATCTTGTGTGATCGATGGTCATCTCGATGTCAGCACCTGCGCCGTTCGTCGGGACTGCAACGCAGCGCCGCACGTGGAGACCAGTCACGGTGCCGTCGTCGAAGGTGATCCGTAGGTGTTGGTTGCGGCCCTCGGCTCGGAGCGGATCGAGCATCACTCTCATGACGCCGACGAACACATCAGGGCTGGCGCCGAGGATCTCATCGGGCCGTATGCGCAGTCCGTAGAAGCGCCCGAGATCAATCGAGCCCTCCAGTTCGAGCGCCTTCGTGAGACACCAATTGCGGACGTTCTGCGACGTGCTGCGCTGACCAATCGAGCGAAGTGCGGCGGCTACCCTCTGTCGGCCCAGTTCGCCCTCGGGATCAACGGCGACCAACCACGACGCGAGCTCGAGAGCCCACCGAAAGTCGTCCTCGGCGAGCGCTGTGTCGCATTGGATTGCCACGGTGTCGGCGCCACCGAAACCGGCGATCAACCGGGCTGCGCGGTCGGCCTTGGGGAGAGGAAACAGGTGCGACGGATCCTCGTCGAACCAGCCAAACAGCCCGGCGTGGATCTGGCGGACGTGATGCTCGGCCAGACCGTAGAACTGCCGGGCGATTGGCGAGGTGGCGAACTCGGCTGGCAGTTGCACGGTCGAGGCCAGCTCGTCAGCGCTCAGCCCATTGTTGGCGCCCCGCACGGTCTGATCCCAGAGGAACTGGATCGAGTCTCGATAGTTCTCGACTTCGGCGGCGATGGTGGTAGCTCCGTCGATCGGCGGCCCGTGCGTGCAGACCAAGTGCTCAGCTCCCAGCGAGGCAACGTGGTCGAGGCTGTCCAGCAGCACCCGTGGATCGCGGTACTCCTCTCCTCGGATGGCGAAGACGTTGAACAGCACGGGCCACACGATGTTGTTCACGCACAGACCCAGGTCTGGGAACCAAATTGTCAGCGAGTCGTCGGAGTCAGACGGCGCGTGGGTCATCTCGACGCGGAGTCCCGCGATCGTTGCATCGAGTCGGTCGTCGACCGTCGTGGTCACGGGGAGGTGGCCTCGGGTGGATGGACGGTGCTCCGGGTTGGAGAAGAAGCGTCCAAGCCCAACGTGCAGCAAGGCGTCTGGACCCTCGGCTGGCAGCAACATGCCGAACTGGTGGACCAAACCGCGGCGTGAGCGGCCAGCCACCTCGCCACCGAAGCGCAGTCGGTTGGCAGCAATGCGCTCGTGGCCCCAAATCGGGAGGTCCTCAGCAGCAAGGCCGCTCTCGTCGAGGATGGCCTCGGTGCCGTCAACGTAGTGAAAGTGGCTGTAGATACAGGCCACGATCGGGCTGTCGGTCACCGTGCGGAGCTGGGCGATCGCTGCCGCCATCTCCTCGTTGCAGTCGCCGGTGTCGATGGCGACGATGCCCTCTGGCCCCTCGACGAAGGTCTGATTCGACAACCCGTTGCCCACGACACACCAGGCCTTGTCACCAACGGTGTACAGGCGGGGAGCGATGCGATCGAGGTGCTCGATTGCATCGGGGTGCGCCAGCTGCCCAGCAGGACCGACAGCAGGTTCAACACTCGAGAACGATGCGGGGAAAGCGTTGTGCGGGGTGGGCATTCACCCAGGGTGCTCGAAAGCGCGAGTCGGGACAAGCCCGAACCTGACCCGACTCTGCGAAGGGTCTACGATCCGGCCATGGCTGACTCTCCCGACCTCCTGAACGCATCCCAGTCGCTTGACAGCGAGACGATCGAGCTCCGCCGAGCCATTCACGCTGATCCGGAACTCGGCAACGACCTACCCCGCACGCAGAAGCGGATCACCGACGCGCTCACGGGGCTCGGCCTCGACATCACCCTCGGGGAATCACTCAGCTCGGTTGTTGCCGATCTCGACACCGGCAGGCCCGGCCCCACGGTGCTGCTGCGGGGCGACATGGATGCACTTCCACTCCAAGAGGACTACGAGTCTTCATTCCAGTCGAAGAACGAGGGAATGATGCACGCCTGCGGGCACGACTCGCACGTGGCGATGTTGGCCAGCGCCGCCCGACTCCTCAGCGAGAACAAGAGCGAGCTGACCGGCAAGGTGCGCTTCATGTTCCAGCCAGGCGAGGAAGGCCACCACGGCGCCAAGTACATGATCGAGGAGGGTGTCCTCGATGGTGTTGATCGGGCCTTCGCTATCCATGTCTTCACCAACTTCACCGACGGAATGATCACGACCAAGGGTGGCTCGATCATGGCCAGCGCTGACAAGTTCGAGATCACGGTCCACGGCAAGGGAGGTCACGCCTCAGCTCCGCACCATTGCGTCGATCCAATCCCCGCCGCTGCCGCAACAGTCACTGGCCTGCACACGATGGTCAGCCGCTCACTCGACCCTGCGCTCAGCGGCCTCGTCACGGTTGCCCACATCCAGGCAGGAACGACCAACAACGTCATCCCGCCCGATGCCTACATGGAGGGGACGATCCGGACGCTCGACGAGGGCACCAGGGCCACCATTCACCAAGACCTCCACCGCGTCGCGAAGGGAACCGCAGAGGCTCACGGTTGCACGTGCACCTCGAGCATCGAGCCCGGCTATCCCGTCACCATCAACCACCAGGAGCAGGCCGACCTCACACTGAAGATCGGCGCCGAGGTGCTGGGCCAGAACAACGTGCTCGAGATGCCGCGAGCCATCCTCGGGGCCGAGGACTTCAGCTACGTGCTCCAGCACGTGCCAGGAGCGATGGCCTTCATGGGCGTTTGTCCGGACGACCTCATCCCAGCGACCGCAGCCCCGAACCACTCGAACCTCATGCGGATCAGCGAGTCCAAGCTTGCCAACGGCGTCGCTCTGTACGCCGCCATGGCCATGGCTCGCTGATCCCTCTTGGCATGCCGGCCCTCAGCTGAGGCGGCGGGCCAGGTAGGTGAACTCGAGAGCTGAACGCTTCGCTGCCTCGGTTTGGTTCGCAGCAGCAGAGTGTCCGCCGTCGATGTTCTCGTAGTAGAGGAATGAAAGACCGGCGTCCTCGAATTTCTTGGCCAGCTTGCGGGCATGCGCAGGGTGGACGCGATCGTCCTTCGTCGATGTCACGAAGAAGGGGACGGGGTACGGCTTGGCCGGATCGAAATTTTGGTACGGCGAGATGGTCTCGAGGAACGCTCGCTCCTCTGGATGGTCGGGCGAGCCGTACTCGTCGACCCACGAGGCGCCAGCAAGAAGGAGGTGGAACCGCAGCATGTCAAGCAGCGGCACCTGAACGACCACGGCGTTCCATAGGTCTGGTCGCTGGTTGAGCATGACACCCATCAGAAGGCCGCCGTTCGAGCCGCCCATGATGCCGAGGTGCGACGGCGATGTCAGTCCGCTGCTCACAATCGACTCACCAACAGCGATGAAGTCGTCGTACACCCGCTGCCGGTTGGTACGCAGGCCAGCTTGGTGCCACTCCGGTCCGAATTCGCCACCGCCCCGGATGTTGGCCAGGACGTACGCGCCACCCTGGGTCAGCCAATTGCGCCCGATCGTGCCGCTGTATGAGGGCCCAAGCGAGATCTGAAAACCGCCGTAGCCGTAGAGCAGGGTCGGAGTGGAACCGTCAAATGGCACATCGCTACGACGCACGACGAAGTAGGGGACCGCTGTCCCGTCAACCGACGTGGCCTGGTGTTGCTCGACCACCAGACCCTCGCTGTCAAACGATGCAGGCAGCGACTTGAGTGTCTCGATGGCACCCGTGTCGCTTTCCAGACTGAGCAACGAACTCGGCGTCAAGAAGTCCTCGTAGTTCAGAAGAACAATGTCCTCCTCACGATCGGCGAACGCAATGCCGACATCTCCGGTGCCGGGCAACTCGACCGGGCTCGTCTGCCATCCCTGATCGCTGGGCTCGACGGTCAGAACCCGCCCGATCACGTTGTCGCTGATCGACAACAAGGTCGCCCCAGCTGCGACGGCGATGCCGTTCACTGCCTGCGTTGCGGAGGGCCGGAAGACCAATTCAACCGGAGGCAATTCCTCGGTCTCGAGAAACAACGCGAGGTCAAAGCCAACGAGATCACCGGACAGGAACGCAACATCGGCTGGCTGCCAGTCTTGCTCGAGCGAGAAGATGAAGCGGCCGTAGGCGATGCCGTTCGGCGTCGCCCTCGGAGGGATCGGCCACTGCACGGTTCCGTCATCGGTGAACAGCCAGTAGCTCGAGGTGAAGAAGCTGTCACTCTGCACGGCGCCGGCAAGGAGGGTGCCGTCTTCCCGCTCGATCGTGAAGGGCCACACACCAACGTCGGTCGGGGTACCCCGCAGTATCTCGACAGCCTCGGACAGCGGCGTTCCTCGGGTCCAGCGCTTCACAACGAACGGGTAGCCAGACTCGGTCACGGTCGCGGAACCGTCATCGTCAGTTCCCCAGTCGGTGCCGATGAGCACCTGGTCAGAATCAACCCACGCTGCGCCCTGTTTGGCCTCGGTCGTGACGAAGCCATCCATGACGAAGGATTTCGACTCGATATCGAACTCTCGCTGCACGATCGCGTCCTTGCCTCCATCGGAAAGTGAGAGCAGAGCGAACAAGCGGCTTTCTCCGACGGGCCTGAACACGTTGGCCCCCTTGAAGACCCAGTTGGCATCCTCGGCTCGAGCAAGCGCATCGACGTCAAGGATGACTTCCCACTCTGGATCGTCGCTTCGATAACTGGCCAACGGCGTCCGGCGCCACAGACCACGCACGTGCTCATCGTCCTGCCAGAAGTTGTAGACGAGGCCGTTTCTGATCGTCCCGTATGGGATGCGCTCGTTCGACGTGAGAACGTCGAGCGCCGCCGCCTCGAATCCTTCGTAGCGTGCGTCAGCCTGGAGTTCGGCCAGCGTCCGTTCGTTCTGGCGACGAACCCATGCCAGGGCCTCGTCGCCCTCGACGTCTTCGAGCCAGAGGTGGGAGTCGTTCGTGTCAGTCACGACGTCGAGGATACGAGCGCTCCGCGACCCGCTGGTGTCAGAGCGCGCCGCGCTCCTCGAGCCAATCTCGCCAGATTGTTTCGGCGCTGGCGCTGGCCGCCCTTCCCTCATCGCCGTAGAGGTAGGTCCAGATCGATACGGCTGTCATGTCACCGTGTGCCTCTGCGCTGATGAAACCAGTTCCTGAGGCTGGCGCGTCGATGAGGAGCGAGTACCAACCCTTGCTGGCCTTCACGATCACACCAGACAGGTGCGGTGCGCCCAGCCCGGAGACCGTGATGCGGTCGCCGGCGTCGGCGTCATCGGGGATGTCGAGATGATCGGTGAGGTGAGTCCAGGCGTCGTCGAGCGGCTTGGACCACACTGCCATCGGAAGCGACGCCGTGGCCGTGAGTGGAGCGAAGTACTCCAGATGTAGTCGCAGATTCGTCAGGAAGATGCTCCACCCGTTGGCCATGGCGTCGTACTGCGCGTCCCAATCGTCGCCATCACCAAAGCCGGAGTTGACCAGGCGCACCACACAGGTGCCTTCGTTCCTGGCCTGGATGGTCCACTCGAATGCCAGCCCTCCAGCTCCTTCATCGCCCTCGACCATGAAACGATGGGGCGGTTCCCACGCGCTGACGCGTCCCTCGCCCTCCATTCCCGGCCCGAAGGAAAAGGTCACCTTGCCATCAGGGCGCTCCTCGATGGTGTGCGGCACGTACCAGGATGTGACTCCGGGCCCCGTGGCGATGGCCCGCCAGACCTCCTCTTGCGTACCGGGAACTTCGATCTCGATTTCGATCGAACGGGCGTCGTCAGTCATGTTGCACTCTCTGGGTTCTGAATTGCTTTGGGCTTGGGATGAGATGAGACGAGGAGTCGATGCCAACGGCCATTCGGCGCTTGATCATCGTGATACCTCGCCACGACTGTTCCGATGGCGCCAGCGAGCTCCTCGGTGAACGCCTTGCGATCGGCTGCCGACGCGAAGCGAACGTTGGTGTCGATGGTCAGCGTGGGGAGTGTCTTCCTTGCCCCCTCTGCCTGTCGCAGCATCGTTGCGACTTCGCGAACGGTGCGCGATGCGGTGGCCAGTATGTAGCGCGCCGACAGATGGTCGGTTCGATCGGGATCAGCGGCGATTGTGCCGAGGACCTCTGGGGAGATGACATAGGAGCGGGCCGACGCCTGCACGATGCGTTCGGTGAGCCCCCGACGAGGACGCTCTTCGAGTAGCGACACGAGGCCGTGATCCTCGAGCGTCCTCAGGTGGTAGTTGACCCTCTGGCGGGGAAGCCCGAGGTCCGATGCCAGGCTCGAAGCCGAGCCGGGTTCGCAGAGCGCCGTGAGCACCTGCCGACGGAATGGGTCGAGCATGGCCACGGCGACAGCAGCGTCATCGATGACCATCAGATCAAGCATGATCACACTCTCGTATTGACAAACAGATTTGTCAATCTGTGAAGCGGCAGGTGGCGAGCGTTATCACCAGCGGACGGACGACCTCACCGCCCATCTCGTCGACCAGCTGCACCAGTTCGTCGACCATTTCGGTACGGGTGGGCTCGGCCATCGCCAGGGTGCCGCTGTACGTGTTGAGCAGCGCACGATACGACGAGGCGTCGTAGGTCTGGTCCCATCGGTAGCGGTCGAGCGTGACATCAGTACACGAGGCCTCGATCATCATCCGCTTGTGGATCGGCGGCTCAACCGTGTCTGGCTCGTTCGAGGGTCCGCCCAACGCCTGGCCGTAGCGCTCGTAGATCGGCTGCGCAGCAGCGAAGTAGCCACCATCGACCGAGCTGTCGACCTGCATGGTGTCGATGACCGCAAGGCGGCCGGCAGGAACGAGCCAACGGGGCGGGCGCTCCAGCTGCTCACCAGACGAAATCCAGTGGTAGGCCGTGGCGCAGACAACCGCGTCGGCGATCCGGCCCTCCGGTTCGAGCTCTTCGTAGTCGGCAACGATGACCTCGAGTTGTTGAGTCAAGAGATAGTCACTGAGGCGCTCGGCAAGCTCGACGGCCAGTCTCGGGCCAATCTCGACTGAGCGGACGTTCGCCCCGCGACGCAGCATTGGTTCGGTGGCATGCCCGGTACCGGGCCCCACCTCGAGGATCTGCGGCATGGGCGGCAGGAGCTCCATCAGAAGATCGAACACAACCGCTGGGTACCGGGGGCGAGCCTGGTGATACGTGCTTGCCGCGGCGTCGAACGAGCGGCGACGATCGGGCCCGAGGTCATCGCTCATGGGCGAACGCTAGTGCAGGGGAGACGTGCGTGAGCCGGGGATCCGTGCGGTGGCGGCACTTCTCGTCCACACTCGCCGGCGTGGCTCGACGACAACAGGTGATCAGTGCCCTCATGCTGATGGCGGCGATGCTCGCCCCCTCGATGCTCGCCCCCTCGACGGCGGCGGCCGAGGCCGCCGGACCCACACCGCTCGACGCGATCACCACCGCTGATGACTTTCGACAGCCGCACGCCGACATCCTCAGGCTCTACTACGCCATCTTCGACCGCGCTCCCGATGTCGGCGGTGCGCTGTTCTGGATCGATCGGTACAACAGCGGAGAAGCGATCGAACGCATCGCTGACCACATGAGCCAGTCACCCGAGTTCCTCGAGAGCTACGGCAATACGAGCACCGACGCCTTCATCGAAACCCTCTACCGCAACGTTCTCGATCGCGAAGCTGAACCGGGGGGTTTCGCTTTTTGGACTGATGGTCTAAACGGCGGAGCGTTCTCACGACTCTGGGTCCTCCGCCATTTCGCCGACAGTTCCGAGTTCGTCGCCGATCACCAGTTCGTTGGCGAGGAGAACGCACCTCCAGGTCCTCCGCTCACTCGCCCCGTTGGCATCGCCGGACCGATCACAACCTTCAGCGTCGAGGTCGAAGCTTCGCTCGGGTGGAGCGAACTCGACGCGACACGGGAGATCGTGGCCATCCTGGCCGATGCACGGAGTTGGGCCGGCGCCGGGACCGTGCGCTTCCAGCTCGTCGAGAGTGGTGATGCCGCCGTGCGCATCCGGATCGCGACGCCGGCCACGGTCGATGCTCGGTGTCGGCCACTGCGAACCGACGGCCGGCTGTCATGCCGGAACGGGCGAAACCTCAACATCAACAGCGATCGATGGGCTGGCGCCACGAGTTTCTGGACTGCGCCGCTCGGCGAGTACCGGGCCTACGTGATCAATCATGAGATGGGCCACTACCTCGGCTTTGGCCATCGAACGTGCCCCGGTCGAGGCCGACTCGCTCCTGTTATGCAGCAGCAGACGAAGTCACTGCAAGGTTGTGCCCCCAACGGCTGGCCATATCCCTAGCCCTGGGTTCTCAGCGTCTGGCGAGGATGTCGTCGATGACTCGGATGTAGGTGTCGGTGTCTCGCGCTCCAGGGATGGCGACTTCGTTGTTCACAATCACGGTCGGCACTGCGGAGATGCCGTGCTGAATGGCCTCATTGTGATCGGCGATGACTTGATCGTCGAGAGCCTCTCGTTGCGCTGCGAAACTCGAAGCGAAGGCTTCCCCATCAACGCCAGATTCGGTAGCAACGGCCGTGATGACGGCGGTGTCTGAGATGGTCCTGTTCTCGAAGAAGTAGGCCTTGAACATTCGATGATGGAAGTCGTCCTCGATCTCCTCGCCAAAGGTCTTGATGAGCTTGGATGCGGCGAGCGCCGGGAGACTGTGGCTGGGGTGTGGATTCTCGGAGGCCCAGGGAGAGGTGACGGAAAGCCTGGGGTCGAGGTCGCGCATTGGTGCCCACAGTTTGGAGTACTCGAGAAACTCCTGTCGGCTCTTTCGGCCCTCCTGAGACGGGCGGAGCATGAACGACTTCCACTCGATGCGGATCTTGTCCCCGAGTTGGTCTTTGAGATCGTCGAGACGCACGGTCGCGACATAGCACCATGGTCAAAGAAAGTCTGAGTAGACGGTCAGCAATAGTGGTTTGGTCATTTGGGGGTCCCTCTGAGTCGGCTTGTTGGTGGGCGAGTAGCGGTCTCGGCCGCAACTGGCCCGCTCAGCGGCCGCTGACTGATGAAAAACTGTAGCGAGCAGCGGCCTGAATTGCCGCTGGCTCGACGTGGGTGATCGTCAGTCGTCGACGTCACCAACAACCAGGACGATGGCATCCTCGTCGTCGAGGGCGTAGAGCCAACGGCCCCCGGTCATCGGGGCCAAGCCTTCGACCTTACGAAACCCCTCGAAGGATTGGATCTCGACCGAATCCGTCCGCTTTCGAGCGAGCGAACCGTCGACGCTGACGTGCAACGCTGGTGCAGCCTTCACCTTTTTCGCAGCGAGTTCGCGTTCGGTCTGCCCAGTGATGAGATGGATCGTCCCGTCGACCACGGCCATGCCGCGCACACCGGCCGGGCGTTTCGCGGTGGCCGCGACATCGACGACAACTGGAACCGCATCGAGCTCACCCAACATCGTGCTGCTCCATGAGGGGTTGGAGAAGACCGCCACCGCATTCGTCAAACGAACGAGCATCGGCTGGCCATCGGCAGAGACGGGCCAGCGCAGGCCAAGGACGAGATCCAAGCCAACGAACGCAGCACCCTCGATGTTGATCACGACCTCGTCGCCGTCGGCTCGCAGCAAGTCAGCCGACGCGAGGGCAGCTGACACCTGGTCGACCAGGACGGTTCCGACGTCGAGAACCTCGGCGGACGCACTGCCCTCAATCGCCGCAGCCTCGGAGAAACGTGCGACAAAAGCTCGACGCTCATCGAAGCTTCCAGACTTGCCCGTGAAGCTCGAGCCAAACACGAAGACCGTGTCGCCGATACGAGCCAACGCTTCGGCATCTGTCCGCTCAGCATCTGAGGACCCCGCATCTGAGGACCCCGCGCTGACAGCGTCGAGGTCGATCGCTCGGACCGTCCACGCATCGGCCTTCATACACACCAACGACACCATGGCGCCAACGTCACCTTCGTCGTGACAGGTCCACCACGCGGCATCCACCCCGAGCTCACCAAGCACGGACGGAGACGAGACAGCCAACAGGGCCGAGGCCTCCCGTCGCGCTGCTTTCAATCGAACACGCTCGAGTCCGGGCATCCGATGGACCATACGGACAAACCTGTCCTCGAACCGAACCGAAGCGCTCTACGCTCGCCTGCGTGTCGGACGCTGCAACCAAGACGTCGCTCGGATCCTCGTACCGGAAGCTGTTCAGTGCCAGCACGATCTCCAACATGGGCGACGGCGTCGGCCAGCTCGCCTATCCGTGGTTGGCCTCAGCCGTTACACGAAACCCGCTGCTCATCGCCCTCGTTGCCGTAGCCCAGCGCTTGCCGTGGCTGCTCTTCAGCCTGCCGGCCGGCGTGATCACCGACCGCTACGAGCGGCGCAAACTGATGGTGGTCGCCAACACGGCAAGGACAGCGGTGACCCTGGCGGTCGGCTTCCTCGTCCTGTCAGAGACCAGTGGCCTCCCGTCGCCGGAGGCACTGGATGATCCAGACCTCACGATCACGACCAACCTCGGCCTGTACGCCGTGCTCCTGCTCGCCACCATGGTGCTCGGGACCGCCGAGGTGCTCTACGACAACACCGCACAGACGATCATGCCCTCTCTGGTTGCAGAGCAGCATCTGGAGCGGGCCAACGGCCGGCTCTGGAGTGCCGAGCAAATCACCAACACGCTGGTCGGGCCAGCAGT
>RCMY010001608.1_pt1 | contig 28907 bp, 19 predicted proteins | sample 2041341 | NCBI WGS metagenome assembly RCMY01 (sample SAMN09708234, study PRJNA481090) | Marine sediment metagenome, whole genome shotgun sequencing project.
CGGCGTCTAGGCCGCAGTCGTTAGCGCCGCAGGTGCCGTCACTGTTTGGGGTGATGGCGTCGCCGTCGGCGTCTAGGCCGCAGTCGTTAGCGCCGCAGGTGCCGTCACTGTTTGGGGTGATGGCGTCGCCGTCGGCGTCTAGGCCGCAGTCGTTGGTGCCGCAGGTGCCGTCACTGTTTGGGGTGATGGCGTCACCGGCAGCGTCTACGCCGCAGTCGACAGTTGGAGGCACCGGAGCGGTTTGGTTCCAGCACAGTGTCACGCCGGTGGCGTGGACGCTGTTTGGTGAACCGTCATCGTTGATGTCGGGTCGGAAGTGGCCACGAATGGCAACAACGCCAGCAGGAAGCTCGACGGTGCCAAGCGGGCCGGTCCATGACGCAACGGCCAGGTAGTCAGGAACATCTTCGGTCGGGACCGATACCGCAACGACTTCGCCGGCTGCGTTAAGGAACTCAAGTTCCCAGCGTTCTGATGTCTGGTGGACGTTCACGCGGTTGGGGTATGCATCGCGGGACGTGGCGGACGCGATCTCAACAGGACCGGCGGGAAGATCGATCGGTAGGACGTCGGTGTAGGGATTGGCTACGAAGCCGCTGATCTCTCGGATCAGCAACGTGTCACTGAAGCCGGAGGAAATACAGACCTCGGTCGTCTCTTGCGCTTGCGCTGCGGAGCCGGCTATGAGGCCAACTCCTGCGGTGGCAACGACGGCCAGCGCAGCGAAGCTGCGGGTGAGTCGTGTGTTCATTTGTGCCTTCCAATTAGGTCTCGAAAACAGTCGCCCGAGGTCTTCACCTTCGGTGATAACTCATGCGTAGACATCCACGTCGATCGACGCGAACTTCAGGGCAGTGGGCGTCGACTCTAGCACCAGAAGTGCTTACTCAGATGACAATACCTCTGGCCTGGGAGTTCTGTCGTTCAGAGTAACTCGTTGTCGGACGGCGGTTTCGTAAGCAGTTCAAAGAGCTCGCCCATCGCGGTATCGAGCAGCTCTTCTGACCCATCGTTGTTGACGATATAGGTGGCCACAGCTCGCCGTTGCTCGTCCGAGGCTTGGCTCGCAATGCGAGCTTTGGCGTCGCCGGCCGTCATGCCTCTCCCCTCGAGACGTGCGAGCCGGGTTGATATGGATGCCTCGATTACTACGACCTTTGAGTAGAGCCCAAGACCAAGCTCGCCTTCGACGAGAACGGCGAGGTCGAGCACCACCATTGGCGTGTCGAGGGGCGCCTCGTCCACAATCCGGGCGAGTTCGCCATTGATGGCGGGATAGGAGACGGCGGTGAGTCGATTGAGTTCGCGCTCGTTGCCAAACACAATCGACGCCAGCGCAGCCCGATCGATGCCGCCAGCCCCATCGTCGACCGACTGGCCAAACAACGCGATGACCTGGCCGACGGCTGAGCCGCCGGGTAGGAGAATCTGTCGTCCGAGTGCGTCGCCATCGGCGACCAGAGCGCCCCTGCGGGCGAGCATTTCTGCTGCCGTGCTCTTGCCTGCGCCGATTCCGCCAGTGAGTCCGATGACGACCGGTGTTGGTGTTTTGCTGCCCATGGCCGACACGGTAGTTCGCCTGCGGCTTGCGAAACGCAACGTGTGCGTCAACACTCAGACGCATGACCAGACTCGTTTTGCGTGGGGGATCAGTATTTGATGGCACCGGCTCCGCCCCGAGGGTGAGCGACGTCGCCTTTGAGGGCGGTCGAGTTGTGGCGATCGACCAGGGCCTCCAGGGGGATGAGGTGGTCGACTGCACTGGTAAGACCGTGATCCCTGGCTTGATCGACTGTCATGTGCACTTCATGGTTGATGGCAACTTCAGCCCTGCCGCGTACGGCCAAACGCCGTTCTCCTACAACTTCTTTGCTGCGGCTCAGCACATGAAACGAACGCTCGATGTTGGTGTGACGACAGTTCGCGAAGCTGGCGGTGCCGACCTTGGAGTGAAGGAGGCGCAAGAGAAGGGCTTAATCGCGGGTCCAAGAATGCAGATTGCAATCACGATTCTTAGCCAGACCGGCGGCCACGGCGATAGCTGGGAGGTATGCGGCGCGCATATGCCCGGCATGATGGATTGTCATCCTGGCCGCCCAACGAACATCGTCGATGGGCCCGATGAGATGCGACGCAAAGTCAGAGAACTCGTGCGGGCCGGCGCCGATGTGATCAAAGTGTGTACGTCAGGAGGCGTGCTCTCGCCGCGGGACGACCCCCAACATGCCCATTTCCAGGACGACGAGCTCGACATGCTCGTCGCGGAGGCAACAGCGGCTCACCTCTTCGTGATGGCCCACGCCCAGGCAACAAATGGCATTAAGTCGGCAATTCGAGCCGGAATCCGATCGATCGAGCATGGGATCTACCTCGACGATGAGGCAATCCAGATGATGCTCGATGCCGGCACCTATCTGGTACCGACACTCATCGCTCCCCAAGGTGTTCTAGATGCAGTCGACCGAGGAATCGACGTGCCTGCATATGCCATCGAGAAGACGAAGCAAGTTATCGATGTCCACCGTGACTCGATCCGTAAGGCAATCGGCGCTGGCGTCAAGATCGCAATGGGCACCGACTCGGGCGTAACTCCACACGGTCAGAACCTGCGAGAGCTGGCGTTTATGGCCGACCTCGGCATGTCAGACACTGACGTGCTCGTCGCCGCCACCAAAACAGCCGCCGAACTCATGGGCATCGAGAATGAGGTCGGCACCCTGACTGTTGGTCTCGCGGCCGACGCGGTTGTGCTCGATGGTGTCTCGCTTGATGTCAGCGTTCTGTTGCCGAGGGTCTCGGCGGTGTATCAGGCTGGTGTTGCGGTCAACCGCGACTAGGGCCGCATGATCAGGCCGACCGAAGGGTCGGCAGTGCCGTCGAGAACTGCAAGATATGCAGCTTCAGTTGCAGCTGCGCCATCCTGTTCGTCGACTTCAAGGAGCGAGGCAACGGCCGCTACAAATGGCTCCCATGACGCGGCGACGCGCTCATCGAGGCCAGCGCCGCCCCATTCGACCGCACGTTTCGCAATCTGGCTTGGAGCGAAGAACATCTCAGGCTTCGGCCCTGGCAGGCTGGCGCCGCCGCCGGTTGCATCCCAGTGAGTCGCCCCGACCATGAGATCGAACTGCAGCCCGGGCGCACCGGTATGGATTGCCGCCCGAACTTCCGCGTTGCCTGACATGTCGACATAGGCCACGTCGCCTTGGAGGACTGAGGCGTTCTCGGCCGAGATCGAATCGTAGGTGACCACCTCGTCGTACCAGCCGAGTCCTTCGACGAACTCGACGTTGGAGGCCGAGGTGAGGCCTATCGCTCGCACGCCGCGCTCGTGGAGGCAGAAGGCAAGACCAAAGGCGGTCTTGCTCGATGCGCTCGAAATGAGAACGGTGTCTGCGCCGAAGAAGTCGTTGTCGGCGAAGTAGTCGTCGATAAAGAATGACGTGGTAAAGAGTGGCCGAAGGAGGCTTTGGATGGGCTCAAGGTCGGCGCGGTAGCTCTTGTCGCTTGTCGTCTTCGAGTAGTTGTTGTAGACAGCGGCAAGGTGGCTTCGGTGGGCAGCGCCATCGGTGAAACCACGATCACTCACTTTTGCTGGCTCAACGACAAGGTGTGTCGCGGTTGGCCAGTAACCGTAGTAGCGGTCACCAACCTCGATGCCAGCCACCGTCGAGTCGGTGACGTCGGCGAATCCCCAGACTGGCACCTTGCCCCACCCTTCCTCGGCGGGGAAGAAGTCCCAGTACTGCATCGCCGCGCCCATGACTGCGTAGGTCGCGTTGTTCGCGGTCATGGCAAACGAGTCGATGGCGAACCGGACTTTGCCGTCCTCAAGCGGTGCCGATGACAGTTCGCCGAGGTCTACTCGGGTCTGATGAAGGTCGGCCTTGTTAACGAGTAGATCCCATGTCTGAGCCACTTTTTCTTGAACCACGTTTGTCTGCGTCATGAGGGGCCCCTTCCTGTCGAGTGACGCCAGGCTAGTTGAGCGGGGTCCCCGTGGGTAACCCGGTGCTAGCGAGAGCCAGTGATGGCGGCGGCGCTGACAATCTTCGATGCAACCTCATCGAAGTCTTCTCGAAGGTACGCCGTTGTGACTCGAAGGTGCTCATCGGTGGTGGCAACCCGAAATGGTTCGCCTGGCGCCACACCAATGCCCTGAGCAGCGAGAGCAACCGTGGCCAACTGTTCGCGTGCAACCGGCACCCACATGTTGAGGCCGCTCCCTGGATTCACTGTGATGCCCCGCTCGTCGAGTTCGGTGGCAAGCCTGTCACGACGGTCTTGGTACACCATCGCGGCGCGGGCGATCGCGTCATCAACCTCTGCGCTCTGCAGCATCTCAAGGAGAACCCGTTGCAGCAGACGGCTTGTCCAGCCTGGCCCAAGTTGGCGGCGCTCGTTGATGTCCTTTATGGCAGCTTCAGGACCGGAGAGGGCGGCAATGCGAAGGTCGGGACCGTACGTCTTCGAGAAGCTATGGATTCGAAACACTTGCTCCGGCAGTTCTGAGCCGACGCTCACAACGGGCCGATTTATGGCGGCCGCCGCGTGATCGTCTTCGATAAGGAGCGTCGCCGTCGGCTTGAGCATTCGAGCGATGGCGGCTGCTCGCTCTGGCGTGAGCGAGATGCCAGTCGGGTTGTGGGCACTTGTTTGAATGACCATCGCGGTTGGCGTGTGCTGCATTGCGTCGGCCAGTGCATCGAGCCTTGGACCCTCTTCATCGAGCGGCACGCCGATGACGCGGGCACCGGCGAGCTCGAGAAGGTCGAGTAAGAGCGGATAGGTCGGATCTTCGACAATCACCGTGTCTCCTAGCTTCACCGCTGACCGGATGATTCGGTCGAGGCCATCATTCGCTCCGTCAACGACGGCGATGGATGGGGCATCGTACGGCCAACGGCTTCGCAGCTCGGCTTCGAGTGGCGCGAGCACCGGCGGGTCGAGGTACGACGTAAGTTCGAGGCCGGAGTTGATGCGCTCCAAGATCGGTTCAAGACGGGGGAGGAGGAGGGGGTCAGGCGTTCCGGTGCTCAGGTCGAGCGCCAGCGTTCCCGTCGGCATCGGTACACGCCAATAGCGCTTCGGATTGTTGTGCGCGGATCGCCGGACCGTAGTGCCCCGGCGCCGGTCGGTATCGATCATCTGGTGGGTCCGCAGAATTGTCCACGCGTCAGCCACTGTCGACGAGCTCACACCGAGCGATGCTGCGACTTGGCGAATTGGCGGCAGCTTTTCGCCTGGCTCAATAGCGGCGCTTGTAATCATGGCGCCGATGGCCATTGCGACCCCTTCGGCCGTCCGTGAGGTGAGATTGGAGGACAATTGTCCGAGAAGTTTTGAATACAACAAAGAGCCTCTTGTTATGGGATAGATGAAACAATAGTCTCAGCACGACAACGTGACGCGAAGTCTGAGGTGTACAAATGAACAAGGAACTGCTTGAGCGCTACCGACGGGTGATGCCGTCGTTCGTGAGTCCGTACTACGCCGAGCCAATTTCAATCGATCATGGGCAAGGCAGCTATGTCTTCGACCAAGACGGTACGAAGTACCTCGACTTCTTTGGTGGCGTGCTCACCACGATGGTTGGCCACAACAACGCTGCGGTCACCGAAGCGGTCCAAGCCCAAGCGGCGAAGGTCATGCACACCTCGACGCTGTATCTCTCGGAGCCAATGATCGAGTTGGCTGAGAAGATCGCTGAGCTTTCTGGCATCCCCGATGCCAGAGTGTTTCTCACCCCTTCGGGAACCGAGGCCAACGACGCTGCGCTTCTGTTCGCGACGTCGTACCGCAAGTCGAACCAGATCCTGGCAATGCGAAACAGCTACCACGGACGTTCGTTCAGCACTCAGGCCATCACCTCGCACAGCTCGTGGTCGTCAACGAGTATCTCGGGACTGCAGGTGACCTTCGTGCAGGGTCCATACCAACTTCGCAGCCCCCACCCTGACCTCGATGCCGATGCCTACACCGACGCGTGCGTCGATGATCTGACACAGCTTCTGACAATGACGTCGTCAGGCGACGTTGCCGCGATGATCGCCGAGCCGATTCAGGGAGTTGGCGGTTTCGCCACGCCGGCTGACGGGTTCTATGGCTCGATGAAGAAGGAACTGGATAATCGCGGCATCCTCTACATCTCCGATGAGGTGCAGACCGGATGGGGTCGCACAGGCGATCACTTCTGGGGGTACCAGGCCCACGGCATCGTGCCCGACATGATCACCTTCGCGAAGGGTGTCGGCAACGGCATCTCGCTGGCTGGCGTGGTCGCCCGAGCTGAAATCATGGACACCATCAAGGTGCTCCAATTCTCGACCTTCGGAGGCAATCCGCTTTCTGCCGCCGGCGGCCTCGCGACGATCAACTACGTGCTCGACAACAACCTTCAGCACAATGCCAAGGTGATGGGCGATCGATTCCGGGCAGGGCTTGACGCACTCAAGGACAAGCATGACTGGATCGCCGAGGTTCGTGGTCGTGGACTGATGCAGGCGTTCGAAACGGTTGCTCCTGGTGGTCTGGAACCGTCGCCGACTCACGCCACCGCAATGCTCGAAGCGACCAAAGCTAAGGGACTCCTCGTCGGCAAGGGCGGTCTTTATGGCAATGTGGTTCGCATGGCCCCGATGCTCAATGTCACCGCCGACGAGATCGACGAAGCGCTGGCGGCCATCCATGCCGCGGCCGACACCGTCGAATAGTCCCTATTTCTCCTGAGTTCAGCGAAAGAAGCAGTGTTATGAAACACATCAACCATTTGATAAACGGCAAGTCTGTCGAGGCAACATCCGGTCGCACCTCACCCGTGTTCAACCCAGCGACGGGTGAGCAGTCGGCCGAGCTCGGACTGGCCTCGGTCGCCGATGTTGACGCTGCCGTTGACGCCGCCGCTGCTGCGTTCGAAGAGTGGCGCGACGTGAGCATCGCGGCCCGAACAAAGCTCATGTACAAGTTCCGCAACCTTGTCGAGGCGAACACCGGTGAGATCGCCAAGCTCCTCACAGCCGAACACGGCAAGGTGCTGAGCGATGCGGCAGGCGAAGTGGCCCGCGGCACCGAGAACATCGAATACGCCTGCGGCATTGCCGAGATGCTGAAGGGTTCCTATAACGAGAACGCCTCGACCGGCGTTGACGTTTACACCGTTCGGCAGCCACTTGGCGTTGCCGCGGGTATTACGCCGTTCAACTTCCCGGCGATGGTGCCGCTATGGACCATTCCAAACGCGATTGCTGCCGGCAATACCTACATTCTCAAGCCATCGGAGCGAGACCCGTCGACGCCGATGTTCATCGCTGAGCTCTTCCACGAGGCCGGCTTCCCTGACGGCGTCCTTAATGTGGTCAACGGCGACAAGGTTGCGGTCGACCGCCTCCTCGATCACCCAACCGTGAAGGCTGTTTCGTTCGTCGGCTCAACGCCGATCGCACGCTACGTCTACGAAACCGGAACCAAGAACGGCAAGCGAATCCAGGCCCTTGGTGGCGCCAAGAACCACATGATTGTGCTGCCCGATGCCGACATCAACCTCGCCGCTGACTCCGCTGTCTCGGCCGCATTCGGGTCGGCCGGCGAGCGCTGCATGGCTATATCGGTGCTCGTTGCCGTTGGCGGCGTTGGCGACCAGCTCGTTAAGGCAATCAGCGAACGTATGAGCAGCCTGAAGGTTGGTGACGGAACTCCGTCTTCGGAGATGGGTCCACTCATCACCGGCGAGCACCGAGACAAGGTTGCTGGCTACGTCGGGCAGGGCGCCGACTCCGGCGCCACCATCGTGGTAGACGGACGCGACGTTGCCTTTGATGGCGGCGGCTATTTCCTCGCCCCGAGCCTTGTCGACAACGTCACGACCGACATGTCGGTCTACACCGACGAGATCTTCGGCCCAGTTCTCAGCATCGTGCGTGTCGACACCTACCCCGAAGCGATGAAGCTCATCGACGACAATCAGTGGGGTAACGGCGCAGCCATCTTCACCCGTGACGGTGGCGCCGCTCGTGCGTTCCAAGACCGAGTTGAGGCTGGCATGGTGGGTATCAATGTGCCGATTCCAGTGCCAGTTGGCTATCACAGCTTCGGTGGTTGGAACGACTCACTCTTTGGCGACACCGCGATGTACGGGCCAGAGGGTGTGCGGTTCTTCACCCGGCCAAAGGTGATCACCTCTCGCTGGCCAGACCCCGCTACGAGCACCGTCGATCTCGGCTTCCCCACCAACGACTAGGTTTAGCTGATCGAATACTTCAGCATCTGTCCGGAGTAGTCGACCGTGGCTTCACCGGCGATGCGTAGGTGTTCAAGGTGGGCGTAGGTCTCGCTTTCGGCCATGTGGCCCCACGAGCGAGGCTGGAAGAGGTGCTCCATGTATTGGGCGACGGTGCCGTTGCCAAGCTCGGCTGATGCATTTCGCAGAATGTCGAGCCGCTCCTCGTGATGGTGCTTGATGGCTTGGGCCCGATCGCTAAGCGCATCGAAGACGAGTCCGTGGGCGGGAAGCACCTTGGTGACGCCCTTCATCTCACTCATGCGCTCGAGGCTGGTGAAGAAGTCGTCGAGAGGGTCGAGGGCGGGGCTGTTGCCCGAGATGTGTGGGGTGATTGTCGGCAGCACATGATCGCCCGAGATGAACGCCCCAGTATCAGGCGACCACAAGCACAGATGGTCGGGAGTGTGACCTGGTGTGTGGACCGACACCCACTCGGTGTCGCCAAGCTCAAGCACATCAGAGTCGACTACTCGGTGAGTCGGCTTGGGCAGCGCCATGATGCGACCGCCTGCCATTCGCATGGCTTGGTACGCCAGCTTGCGGCGCAGAGGAAGCGAGTGTGGTTCGCCTCCCCAGGGAGTTGTCTCCGATTCATCGTTGGCTTGTCGGCGGGCTATGGCTTCAAGGTGGGCGTCGTCTTGTGTGGACGCCACCGTGGCTTCTTCGTCGTCGCCCTCGGCCTCTGGGTCGAGCCAGGTTCGAAAGCTCTCGTGGGTGACGATCTTGGCGCCTTTGTTGCCGAAGTAGCCGGCCTGGCCAAAGTGGTCGGGGTGGGAGTGGGTGATCACGACGGTGTGTACATCGCCGACGCTGAAGCCGGCCGACGCGAGTCGCTCCTTAAGCACTCGCTTCGTTTTTGGCCCTGGAAGGCCAGGATCAACGAGCGCGAGCCCTCGCTTATCTGGGATCGCATAGCAGTTCACGTGTCCGAGCCCGGGCAGCGAGATCGGCAGCTGCATGCGAAGCACACCAGGTACGACCTCGTCGATGGTGGTCACCGCGTCTCGCCGTTCCTCACGGACTGGTCGAGGCTCGGTGCTCGGTGTGTCAGATTCGGAAGTGGCGGGGCTCGACATTCCTGCCACGTTAGGTGGGATCAGGGCTGAGGTGAAATCTCACTGCCAGCTAGCCTGTCCGAAGCCCGAGGGCGGTGCGCTGGTAGAGGGAAACGTGGCGTGAGCGGACCGAGTGATTCGTCGTCGGTACGGCGGGACAAGACACTTGACGGTGGCGGCTCCTGAGTCAGATGTTCTAACCCGTGAGCGGCCGTTGCTGCGTCATTTGTCTTGACCGCAACCGGAAGCGCTTCGAGATAGAGCGTCCGGGCCAATCGTGCCCGAGCCGTCCACTGGCCCGGCACAAACTCGACAGTTGAACCATCACCGTCATGGCTCGCAACCCAGCAGTCGATGTCGGCAACGCCTTCACGAGTCGTGACGCTGATTTGCTGGCGACCAATTCGTGGTCGACCCTCAACGAAGCCACCGCTGGTCGACGGGCGAGACAGGCTGTACCGCTCACCATCAATCAAAACAGGGACATCTCGAGCGAAGCGTCGAGCCCGGCGACGTTCATCGCCGAAATCGCCCATTCGAATTCGACGTATTGCGGCGCCAATAATGAGCGAGTTGAGAAGCAGCACGATCGCCGAGATCATGGCCTGGATTTTAGTCTGGCCGGGTAGGAGGTCGAAGCCTCGGAGCACGAATAGCCCCCAACCGACAATTGCGAACAGCATCATGACGATGAGGGATAGCGGTGGTGGCGTCGTCTCCCGGTCGGTCGCATCGCTTGTTCGGCCCTTTGGGGTTACCTGAAACGAGAGTCTGCCGTTGCCGAGAAACTGTGACATCGCAGTGATCGTGGCTGGAATTCGTAGGTAGTCGAAGAGGAGTGCGGGCAGGAACCGGTGCTTGCCACGGCCGAGGCGAGCGAGGGTGACCTGAGATGCGATTGAGACTGCGAGATGGAAGAGGATGAACCGAACGAGTGAGTTCTCGACCGGATTCTGGTTACTCAACACGACGAGCACAGCGAGGACGAGGTAGCCAAGGGTTCGCACGCCCTCAAACCAGCCAAACAACGAGGCAAAGTGACTAATTCGCTGTGAAGTCGTAAGGCCAGTAGCAACGAAAGGGTTCTCGCTGCTGCGCAGAATCTGCATGGCGCCAGAGGCCCAACGCCGCCGCTGAACCAGATACTCGTTGTACGTCGTTGGCGCGAGGCCCTTGGCGACAACCTCGTTGTGAAAGACGGTTTTCCAACCGCGTGAGTGCAGCCGAATCGTGGTCAGCAGGTCTTCCGTTACCGAGTCGGTAGCGACACCGCCGACAGACCGAAGTGCGACGGAGCGAATGATCGCGGAGGTGCCGCACCAAAACGCGCCATCCCAGCGATTCTTGCCTGGCTGGATCACGCGGTAGAAGAGATGTTCTTCGCAGTACTCGCCAAGATGCTCGAACGACTCGGTGTTGTAGAAGTCCTGCGGCGTCTGGACGAGGGCCATGCCCGGGTCGTCGAAGTAGCCGATTGTGTCGGTGAGGAAGCCTTCGCTCGGGATGTGATCAGCGTCGAGAAAACCAATGAGTTCGGCGTCACAAACCTGGAGCGCTGCGTTGATGTTGCCTGCCTTGGCATGAGAGTTGATCTCACGGCCGACGTAGGTGGCGCCTAGAGCTTCTGCCATTTCTCTGACCCAAGGGCGATTGCCGTCGTCGAGCACCCACGTCTCGTGGGCTGGCTGGATGGCTATTGCGGCCGCAACGGTTGGCATCAGTACATGCTCATCCTCGTTGTACGTCGCGATGAAGAGGGCGATTGACCGGTCGGTCGTCAGCCGGGGAGTGGTGGGAGTGACTGCCTCGGTGTCCCAAGTGGAGAAAACGAACAGAGCAAAACTGAGGGCGCCAAACGCTTCTAGGAATAGAAAGAGCAGTGCAACCGGGTTGGTAAATGAGACGGTCGCCATTCGCCAAACCAAGTACGCGACGAAGAGCACGATCGCGTTTGACGCGATTGCCCTCGAGATAAATGCTGGTGAGACCCGGCCTTTCATTGGTTCTCCAACGGCCAAAGTAAGGCGATTGTGAGGTCCCGGGACCAATTGGAATGGAGTCCTCCCGAATAATGGTCTTCAGCCGATGGAGCCTCGTGAACCGCTTTGTCACAAACCGGCCGGTAGTGATGGTCGTCGCGCTTGCCATAGGGCTCACGCTCTGGGTCGGAATCGCGCGCTCTGATGAGCCTCACGACTATTCGCTTCCCGGAGTCGTTCCCGCTCCGGCCGTGGAGGCGTACATCGACGGCCTCGAGGGCGCCGAGAACGAAGATAATACGCCTGTTCCCACTGCGCCCTTGAACACTTCGCAACCGAACGCAAAGCAGCTCCTCATCGACGCGGTCGAGGCCGGCTTGCCGAAATGGGTCGGTGTCATGACTGCGTCAGGCGACGACGATGCCATCGACGACTTTGCCCTTACCGTTGGTCGTCAGCCTGACATCGTGCAGGTTGCGATCGGGTGGGAGACGGATGAATGGAACCCCAACCTGATTGATCGCATTACCGACCGTGGTTCAGTACTTATGATTTCCTGGGAGCCATGGGACTATCGCCAGAAGACGAATCCGCAAGACCAACCAAAGTACGCATTGGCCAACATTCTGAATGGCTCGTTCGACGATTATATCGACGAATGGGCTGAGGGCCTGGCCGAAGATGGGCGTCCGATTCTTCTGCGCTTCGCTCACGAGATGAACGGCAACTGGTATCCGTGGGACGAACAGGTGAACGGCAACGATCCAGGCAGCTACGTCGCCACTTGGCACTACGTGCAGGAACGGTTTGACGCCGCTGGCGCCGACAACGTGATCTGGGTATGGAGCCCAAACACTGTCTACCCCGGTTCGCTTCCCATCACCGGGCTCTTTCCCGGATCGGACAATGTCGACTTGCTCGGGCTCGTCGGCTACTTCGGCCACTTCTCCAGAACCCCAACCGAGTTCCCTACGTTCGACACGCTTTTTGGCCCGACGTTGGCCGAGATCAAGGCAGTTGATGACCGACCAGTTCTTATCACCGAAACTAGTTCAACGGAGGTTGGCGGCTTCAAGGCTGGTTGGGTCACTGACTTCTTGGCGACGGTCGCAGTACGCGACGACATCAGCGGATTCGTCTGGTTCGACGTGATCAAAGAAACGAATTGGAGAGTCGACTCATCGCCGGAGGCTGAAGCGGCTTTCCTGGCCGGACTCGCGCATCCGGCATACTCGCCTGGCGGCTAGTCGGCGTCTGTGGTTAGTCGGAATCTGTGTCGTCTGCCGGCCGCGATGCCCGGTATCGCGCAATCAACGCGTTGGTCGAGCTGTCGTGATGGAGCGGTTCGCTCGACGCAAGTTCTGTGGCAATCGTTGACGCGAGCGCCTTGCCAAGCTCGACACCCCATTGATCGAACGAGTTGATTCCCCAAATCACGCCTTGGACGAAGACTTTGTGTTCGTACAACGCGAGAAATTGGCCGAGGACTTGTGGAGTGAGCTGTTCGGCCAGCAACATCGTTGAAGGTCGGTCGCCATGGAACGTTCGGTGTGGCACCAGTTCGTCGGCGACCCCGCTCGCGGCGACGTCAGCGGCCGAGCGGCCGAATGCTAGTGCTTCGGCCTGAGCGAAGAGGTTGGCGAGGAGCAGCTCGTGCTGATCGCCGACATCTCTCGCCGGCTTGAGGAAGCCGATGAAGTCGACGGGGACGATGTCAGTGCCCTGATGGATGAGTTGGTAGAACGCATGTTGGCCGTTTGTGCCTGGCTCGCCCCACAGCACCGGCCCGGTCGAGTATTCAACCGGGGAACCGTCGAGACGAACGCTCTTGCCGTTGCTTTCCATGTCGAGCTGTTGGAGGTAGGCAGGGAGGCGATCGAGGTGCTCAGCGTACGGCAGCACGGCGTAGGTGGCCATGCCAGCAAAGTTCCGGTGCCACACGCCGAGGAGGGCGAGGATGATCGGCAAGTTTGATTCGATTGGCTCGGTGCTGAAGTGCCGATCCATCTCCGCAAACCCGTCAAGAAACAATCTGAAATTGAGCGGGCCGACGGCGATCATCAAACTGAGGCCGATGGCCGAGTCGACCGAGTATCGGCCTCCGACCCAATCCCAAAACTCGAACATGTTCGCGGTATCGATTCCGAACTCAGCCACCGCGGCTTCATTGGTTGACACTGCCGCAAAATGGCGGGCCACGGCGAGGATGCTGCCGTCGAGCCCCTTCAGGAGCCAGCTTCGTGCGGCTCGTGCGTTGGAAAGCGTCTCCTGGGTAGTGAATGTCTTCGACGCGACGATGAAGAGGGTCTCTGCGGGGTCGAGATCGTCGAGTGTGTCGAGCAGGTTTGCCGGGTCGACGTTTGAGACGTAGTGGCACCGGATTGTGTGGTGGCGGAACGGCTGTAATGCTCGATACGCCATGAGGGGACCGAGGTCTGAGCCGCCGATGCCGATGTTGACCACGTCGCGGATCGGTTTGCCAGTTGATCCAACCCAGGCCCCAGAGCGCACCCGGTTGGCGAACTCGCCCATGCTTTTAAGAACGCGATGAACGTCATCGACGACATTTTCGCCGTCGACAATCAGCTCACTGTCGAGGTCGTGCCGGAGTGCAGTGTGTAGGACCGAACGGTCTTCAGTGGTGTTGATCCGCTCGCCGCGAAGCATTGCATCTCGGCGCCCCTCGATATTGGCGGCCTCAGCAAGGGCGAAGAGCTTGTCCCACGTTTCCTCGGTGGTCTTTGTCTTCGACACGTCGGCGATGAGGTCGCACGCCTCAAGGGTGAGGTTGCGGGCCCGGTCTGGGTCTAACGAAAATAAGCTGCCGATCGTTGTGTCAGACAGCTTGTCATAGTGTTCTGAGAGAGCGGTCCACTCAGGGCTCTCGTTAATCGGCGTGGTCGCCATGTGTCGTCTCTTCTCGGATTTTCAGCTTTAGCGGGCTACGGCTCCGACTTTAGCCGTCACTCGGGTCGACGTCAGTGAGGAGCTCATCGAGCCTGTCAGCCAGAGTGCTGTCGAGCCGCCAGCGACCAGACTTTCGCACGAAGCGTGCCCAGCGACCAGACTGGCTCAAGGTGTACCGGGTGTCGGCGACTGTGAATGCGTTGGCCCGTGTCGTTGGCTCACTTCGGTGGTGCGCGGTGATCGTTTCGACGGCACGCGCCGTGTCGCTCGGCGAGGGGGTCCAACTTTTCTCGTTGAGAGTATGCACGCCTTCGGCCCCCGCGACCTTGAAGGCAGTCGACTGCTGGTCGAGCGACCCGACAGTGAGGCCAGCGGACGCGGCCATTGCCTTCCGGAGGGCTGACGGCAGCGGCGAACTGGCGCGGCGAGCGAGATCGACCAAGGGGTCGTTGTGGAGTCCACTGGCTGACTGGTCAACGAGCATTGAGTTGGCTCGGTGAGCGGCGTCGTTGAGGAGGATGAGCAAGCCATTGCCGGTAAACGGGGCGTTGCCTGGCGGATCGCTTGGCCACGAGGTGGCCATTGTCGGTCGACTGGGTAGTTCAGGGAGTTGTGGATGCACCTAGAGATCCTCTTGGTCATCGGTGGGCGTAACGGCCGACCCGCCATCGCCGAGGCGTACTAACTGGCTGAGTTCGTCGTTCGAGAGGTCACTTATCCAGGCTTCGCCTGCCCCGACCACGATCTCCGCGAGCTCGCGCTTTGAGCTCAACAATTGGTCAATCTTGTCTTCGACTGTTCCTTCTGAGATCAGGCGATGGACCTGGACCGGTTTGGTTTGTCCGATGCGCCATGCCCTGTCGCTCGCTTGATCTTCAACGGCAGGGTTCCACCAGCGGTCGAAGTGAATGACGTGGCTGGCCGCGGTTAGGTTGAGGCCGGTGCCGCCTGCACGCAGACTGACGATGAATGCCTGGGTCTTTTCGGCCTGGAAGTCGTCGACAAGTCGTTGCCGTTCGGTGAGGGACTGGCCGCCGTGGAGGAACTCGGTCGAGATGCCCTGGGCCGATATTGCCTCTTTGAGCAGCTTTCCCATGGCCACGTATTGGGTGAAGATGAGCGTCTTTTCGCCCTCTTGGCAGACAACGTCGAGCAGATCGAGCGTGGCTTCGAGTTTGCCGGATCGGCCTCGGAGCGTGCGGTCGACGCTATGGATGTCGTCAGTGACGGCGGCGGCGAAGTGGGCGGGATGATTGCAGATTTGCTTGAGCTGAGTAAGCAGCTTGAGGACGAGGCCGCGCCGCCCGATTCCGCTTGCGGCCGAGACTTCGCCGAGAAGGGTGTCGACTGTGGTGCGATAAATCGCCTCTTGCTCGGGGAAGAGCGACACCACGTTGCTGGTCTCTGTCTTCGGAGGGAGGTCGGGCGCAATGTTGGGATCAGTCTTGCGGCGACGGAGCAAGAACGGCCGAAGCATCGCGCTCAATTGCTCGGCTGCGCCCTCGTCGTCTTGTCGCTCTATTGGGTTTGAAAAGTCGGTTCTGAACTGGTCGAGCGTGCCAAGCAGGCCTGGCGTTGTCCAGTCTAGAATGGCCCAGAGGTCGCTGAGCTGGTTCTGCACCGGGGTGCCCGTCAGCGCAAAGCGGGCATTTGCGTTCAGGCGGCGCATCGCTCGTGCGGTTCGTGAATTCGGGTTCTTGATTGCTTGGGCCTCGTCGGCGATGACAACGCCAAAGTCGACCTCGGCCAGAATGTCGATGTCGCGACGGCACACGCCATAGGTCGTGAGCACGATGTCGCCCGGTTGCAGTTCGGGAAGCTCACGTTCTTGACCATGGTGGCGAATAACTCGTAGATCAGGGGCGAATCGGTTTGCTTCGCGTTCCCAGTTTCGAACGACCGATGCGGGACACACCACGAGCGCAGTCGCCCGGTGGTCAGGGTCGTCGTCAGTCGCAACCGACTCAAGCCTCGACAGCAGCAAGGCAAGCACCTGGATCGTCTTGCCGAGGCCCATGTCGTCCGCCAGGATGCCACCGAGACCGAGTTCGAGCATTTCACGAAGCCAGGCCAGGCCACGCTGCTGGTAGGGGCGAAGCTCGCCAACGAGGCTTGCAGGCGGCATGACCTCGGTCGGGTCGGCCAGAGCGCCAAGTCGCTGACCAAGTTTCGCGAGGGTTCCTCTGACCGTGACCTGTTGTTCGACCCCGCCGACTCGAATCGGAACGCCGACCGCAGCAGCCAGTGCCGCCGATGGTGAGAGTGGCTCTGGGTTTCTGATCTGGTCGATCTGCTCGGGATCAAGGTGAACCCACTGGCCACGAATCGAGATGACGCGCTGACGGGCCTGGACGAGCTGCTCGATCTCTGCTGGTGCGATCTGTAGACCGTCGAGTTCTCCTTGCCAGTGGACCTCAAGTAACGAACCAAGGTCGAGTCCGGAGGATCGCCGGGGGAACTGCGCATCAGTACGTTCGTATACGACTGGGCGTAAGTCGACCGAACGAAGTTCGTTATGCGGAATGATGACGGAGAGTCCAACCGCGCCGAGGTCTTGCCTTGCCTCGCCAAGGAGGTCGTCGAGCAGGGCCGGAGTGAGCGGCATCTCGGTGGGGTGTCGCTGCTCGGCAAGGACCGCGAGTGGTCGCCAGACCGTTGCGGCCCGCCGCACTGCGTCAAGAAGCTGCCGCTCGGCGCTGAGGTAGCGGCGGCTGTTTAGGTCTGCCGCCGACCAAAGGCTCCTGGCGTCGAGAATCTGGGTCGTGTCGAACCGGCTTGCCAGACCAAGGCGCGCAATCCACTGCTGGTCGCCTCCGGTGGAAAAGTCTGGGGGCAACAACCGGAGCACGGGGAGCGGACGCTTGCTGGCGTCGGCTTTCTGAAATGCCTTTGTCTGAGCCCGGTGATCGACGACGACAGGCCTGCGATCGGCAAACGCGTTGTGGCCAGCGGCAGACACCGCGGCTGCGGTTCTGACGAAGACGTCAGCTACTCCCTCTGCGAACCCAACGAGATCGACTTCGCTCGTCGACGTATCCATGAGGTAGTTGATGATTGATTGTTCGGCCGAGTCGAAAGGGCCAAGCTTCCACTGATCGACACCGGTTGGGGAGAGGCCGGGGGCCAACTTGCCCCGTGCGATCAGATTGAGCGCAAATTTGTTCGCGTACGCAAGACTCTGGATGCTGCGGGTAACGGTGGCATCTTCGTCGATCGTCGCCAGCACATCGATCGCATCACGTAGGTCAACGCGTTCTGGCGTCTCAAATGTCTCTGGTGTCCAGGTGGCAAGCCACGATTGGCGGGCTGGGTCGGCGAGAACAACGGTGGCCTGTGCTCCCTCTCGGAGGAGGGCAGAGCCCGGGCCGCGAAGCGAGTCATTGGCCTCAACCCCCGCCAGGGGTTGCGCTGAACCGGTGTTGGCCATCGTCCTAGGGTAGAGGGGTGAGAGCCATTCGCGGACCCGAATTCGCAGCTAAACTCGGCTCATGGATTCTTCATTCTGGGATGATCGATACCGGGCCGCCGAGTTGGTGTGGTCATCTGGTCCAAACGAGTTCGTCGCGAACTACTGCGCCGAACTGATGCCAGGCCGGTCGCTTGATCTCGCAGCCGGAGAGGGTCGCAACGCCCTCTGGTTGGCAGAACAAGGTTGGGATTCGACGGCGGTTGACTTCTCTGAGGTGGCAATCGCAAAGGCTCTGGAGATCGCGGTAGTTCGCAACGTGATGCTCACGGGCGTCGTCGCCGACCTCGCCGATTACATCCCTGAGCCCGGAGCCTATGACCTGGTCGCCGTCATCTACTTCCACGTGCCAGCCGATCTATGGCATACGGTCATTGCGAGGTGTGTTGATGCTCTTGCGCCAGGTGGGCGACTCCTGATCGTCGGTCATGACCAGTCCAACATCACCGATGGGGTTGGTGGACCTCAAGACCCCCGCGTCCTCACCACCCCAGATGAAACGGTGGCGTTATTCGATGACAGGGTCGTCGTTGAGACTGCCGAGGTCGTTGATCGTGTCGTGCAAACCGACGATGGCCCAAAGATTGCAAAAGACACCTTTGTGAGTGTTATCCGCAACTAAGGGCTGTTACTGATAGCTCAAATAGTCGGGCGCGGGATCGAGCAGGTCGAGTACCTGTGATGGCGTGAGCGTCGGATTGTCCTCGTCGTAGAACACCTTGAAACCACGTCCGAAGCGGGCCGGCAGCAGGGTGTCGTAGTCACCGACCTTGGCCGCCGGCGATCCCTCACCATCAGCCTGGAAGATGATCGTGACCCCTGGTCTGGTGAGGATGAGGTCGGGATTTTGTACCATCGAGGCCTCGAAACGGTGAATAATGAGAATTTTGTTTGGCAGGTCGTTGGCCACCACGATGTTGCTCATGAAGGCACTAACTCGGTTGATCTCGTCGGCTCCGATGGAGCCAATGCGGCCGGCTGGAGTCTCGGTCGGTCCAACCTTCCATTCTGGATCTAACGCCAGCCCAACCTCGGGCTCGAGGAGGAGAGGTTCATAAAATCGGGCTTCGTCTTCAAGATCGGCTCGACCGGGTTGAAGGTCAAGGATGAGGTAGCCGCCGGCCGCTCGGATCTCGTCGAGATACGGCTGGATCAGGGCATGGTCGGTTCGGGCCCGATATTTGCCGTCGGCGCCAGGAGCAGCAGTAACAAGAGTTGCGATCAACTCAAACGCCGGCACGATAGGGCGCGGATCTGTGCGATACGGAGCGGCCTGGGCCAGAAGTCGTGTGAGCGCCTCATGGGGCGTGCCTTCGCCGAGGACACCGAGATCACCCGTTTTGGCATGTCCGTAGAAGGCAACGATGAGCTCATTGAGCGCCGAGACGGCAGACGGGTTGAGGGTGTAGGTGTAGTCGGTTCGACCGAATTCACCGTCACGGTAGGCGAACACCGTGACCACGACATTCACGAGTGCGCCGCGTCGTAATCCGGCTGGCAACGATGCTGGCGTGAACACGAGTTGGTTGGCCGACGAGCCAGCGGTCGTGGTTCCTTGAATCCGCAGTCCACCAGCGGACACCAGCACGGCCGATCGCTCGGCGTCGATGTCTTGGTCGAGGTCGATCGTGATTCGTCCAAGGTGGCTTGCGGTTGATCCGATATGGGGATTCGCACTGATGACCGAGAGGGTTGGTTGCAGGATCGCCTCCGCCGAGGAAAGGAACTCTCTTGCAATGAGGTCTCGCCGGTATCCGCCTTCAAGCAACGAGATCCAGAAATCCAGCCCCTCGGCGTCGGGGGTTCGGGTGAGAATGTCGCGGTACAACGCCGTAGCGAATGACCGGTTGTTATTGCCGTTGGCGAGGAAGTACTCCTGCGACCCGAAGATCAGCGCATACAGATCGGCCTCTGATGACCGATCGATGATGTCGCGAGACCAGAAGCTCAGACCCTCGGTATCGGGACCGCGCTTCAGAACACGGCGATACGCCTGTGTCACTACGAGTCGACGCTGCTCGTCGGCGTCGCCAATGGCCGCAACGACAGCGCTTGGCGATACACCCTCGTCGATGAGTCCGACCCAATACTCGAGCCCACTGGGTTCAGGGGTCCGATCGAGCAGGTCGCGGTACGCCGCCATGACCACGTCAGTCGGCGAGTCGGCTGCGGCATAAGCGGCGCTTGGGGGCGCGACGACTGCCATGAGAAGAATGCACGTCACAAGGGCACGAATACTGCGGTTGAGCATTGAGCGATTCATACTGGTGACCTCACCTTGGCGATGGCTTCGTTGAGGTGGGCGACGAGCCGGGCCTCGGTCGTCGAGTCGAAGCCACCTTCGCGGCCATGCACCGATGCGAGGCGGGCGAGCGCAGAGTGGACATCGTCGAACTTCTTGCGCTGAGGGCGGGGGAGAGCCCGGCGGGTCTTGATCATCGTGCGCCAGTGAGTGAATGGCGCGATTTCTGCCTCGTTGAGCCCGTACTTATGGGCGAGAAAGGGGGCGATCCGAGAGAACTGTTCGCGCTCGTGCTTGCGAACTCGGCCAAGGGCAATAAGTGATGCAAGGAAGAGGAGGACGAATCCGCCGCCGGCCACGAACACTATGCGGTTCGAGGACGAGAGATCGTTGGCAACGAGTGAACCGTTCCAGAGGGCGTGGCACGCAACGGCAACAAGCCAACCGCCAAACACCCGGAGTCCGAGCTTTTCTTGCTTCGCCACGGTGATGCCGACCGCGATGCCGATCCAGCTTGTGAAGAGCGGGTGCGCAAAAGGTGTGAGTACAGCTCGGACAAGGAACACGAGCCAGAACTGTCCCGTTTGTTCCGCGGTGGACAGGTAGCTGAAGTCCTCGAAGATGGCGAAACCCAGTGCGATCCAACCGGCGTAGATCACACCATCCATCACGCCGTCGACCTCTTTGCGCCGCACAGCCCAGATAATGCCGAAACCTTTGGCGGTTTCTTCTACCAGTGGGGCACCAATCGCAGTCGCGACGATTGTCCCGCCGACTATCGCAATGATCGTATTGATAATCAGAGAGACAGTTGTTGCGACAAGGGCGCCCCAAAGCAGGGCGTGAATGCGCGAAGGCCACGGTTCGGGTTCGACCCGGTCGAACCACAGCAAAGCAGGAAGCACGATGAGGAGTGGAACGAGTCCGAACACGATGGCCCGTGGCGCTTGATAGGCGAAGTAGGCCATGAGCGGAACGCCGATGACAGCACCAAGCACAACTGGCACACTGAGCCAAGCGGGCAGTCGAGGCTTCTGCTCTGCGGCGGCAGAGGCATTTGCGGTCCACTGGATGCCGTCCCACCACCGCCACCCGCCAAGATTCCAGGGGTCGCCATACCAGCCTGGGGGGCCTGGATTGGTTTGCGTTGGTGATTGGCTTTGCACCACGTCAGTCTGTCACGCGTTGCTTTGGCTGTTCAGGATGACCTTGCCGGTTGTGGCTCGTGCCTCAAGCATCCGGTGGGCGTTCGCCGCCTCTGCGAGTGGGAGTTGTTCGCCGATGCGCACGTCGAGTGAACCGGAAACGATCCGATCGAAGAGGTCGTTAGATCGGTCGAGAAGCTGGTCGCGGCTTGCGATGTAGTCGAAGAGCGTTGGCCTCGTGAGATAGAGCGAGCCGCCCTGGGAGAGCGTGAGGGGAGCAACCGGTTCGACAGGGCCAGACGCGTTGCCAAACGTGGCCATGAGACCGCGAGGGCGCAAGAGCGTGAGGCTGTCGGAAAACACCGATTGGCCGACGCCGTCGTAGACAACGTGGAATGGCCGCGGGCCAAGGATCTCGACAATGGCGCTCGCAAAGTCGTTGTCGCGGTAGTTGATGACGTGGTCGGCGCCGGCGTCGCGTGAGAGTTCGGCCTTCGCATCATTGCCGACTGTTGTCACGACAACTGCTCCGCACGACTTCGCGAGCTGCGTAAGAAGGAGGCCGACGCCGCCGGCTCCCGCGTGGATGAGGCAGTGGTCGCCTGGTTGGAGGGGGTAGGTGTCGAACGCGAGATAGTGGGCCGTCAAACCCTGCAGCAACGAAGCACACGCGATCTGCGAAGTGAGTGCCTCGGGCACTGGCACCGCGTCTTTGGCCGGCACAGCAACCCATTCGGCGTACGAGCCGAGTACGCCGGTCCACGCCACTCGGTCGCCGACGCCAAGGTCGGCGACGTTCGCTCCCGCTTGTTCGATTGTGCCCGCGCCCTCAAGCCCAGGGGTGTACGGGAGCGGCACGGGATAGAGCCCCGTTCGCTGATAGGTGTCGATGAAGTTCACGCCAGCCGCATCGTTGCGAACGAGCACATCATCGGGGCCGCAAGCGGGCTGCGGAATCTCGACGGGAACCAACACATCGGGGCCCCCGTATTCGGTGATCTGAATGGCCTGCATAGTTCTCCCGTGCGGTGTGGTGTCGTGCAACGGTAGCGCTGGGTGGCCGCAAGGTCGAACTAAGGCCCCGAACGTCTGTTCCATTTGCCTTGATGTGGCGCTACGCTTCGGGCGGTGTCGGCACTGCAGAGCGATCAACTCAACGGACTCGTCGCCACATTCATTCCGTTCGATCCGCCCCGGGGGTCGTGGTTTGCATTGTGGGACCCGACCCAACCGGGCGGCTTACTCGCCGAGAGTCAGCCGGTCCCGCTCGGGCTCGAGCATCTGAAGCGAGTCGACGTCGAGCTCGTTGTTCCGGCCGCCCAACGGGGTACCGAGTCGATCATCGTTTCCGCACTCAAGTTGCCAATGGTCGACGCAACACCGCTGCTCACACAGCTGCCGAGCAGTGCCAGCGTCGACCCAACCGTGCACGCGTGGGCACGCGTGATGCGAGCTGCGCTCCGCGTGATCAGTCGTGGGTCGGTGTTGCCGTGGGTGAGCCCCGATGGATGGGATACGTGGCGCGTCGACCCCCTTGGGCCTGAAGATTTAGCGCTCGTCAATGTGCTGGCCGACGGACTGCCTGCCCATGGCCATTGCACGCCAGCAGGATCGCAGAAAGGCCATATCTCCGACCCACGGTTCGCGATCCGAGCGTGCTTCGATGCCATTGCAGACCGGCTCATCCGGAGTCCGGCCGCCTCGCTCACCGCATCAAGCGCAATGTTCGCTCAGCTTGCACCGACTCGGGTTCGCCATCTTCGCCCCTGGGTCAACGATATTGCGGGCAATCGGTGCGCCAGTGCAACACTATGTTTGCAGGTGTTCCCGCCAGAGTCGTTCTCGGACGACGAAGAAGACTGGCGCTTGGTCTACCAAATGCGAAGCGCCGCCGATCCGTCGCTCGTGGTCGATGCCGCCACGGTGTGGGACTCGGTCTACCACGGCATCGATGACTCCGTCATCGCTCGGCTTGGCGACTCGGTCGACATCTTGCTGCTCGCCGCACTTCGCCGCCTTGGCCTCAGCTCCGAGCTCTTTCGGGGAGCGCTTGCCGAAAAGGAACCAACCCACATAGACCTCGGCTCTGATGAGTTCGATCGCTTCTTAGACGCGGTTGGTTCGCTTGAAGCAACCGGCATCGTTGTGCGTTGGCCCGCTGGACTCGTTTCCCCGCGCCTCGAGCGCCGGTTGGTCGTTGGGGCGCCCATCTCGATCCAGCGAGGCGGCGATGCGCTGAGCGACCTGCTCAACGTCAATTGGGAGTTGCTGCTCGACGGCATTGCGCTGACATCGGACGAACTTCAGGTGATCTCTGAGGCCAAGCGGGCGATCGTGCCGATCCGCGGGCGATGGGTTCGGATCGATCGTGAGGGTCTTGAACGCCTCAAGTCCTCTCCGCCACACCTCAGCCCTGGCGAACTTCTCGCCGCGGTCATGGGCCAGCCAATTGAGATGCCCGACTCGGGTGAGATCGTACACGTCCGGCTCGAAACAACCCTTGACGATCTTGCCCGTCGTGTGTCTGCCCTGTCGGGCGAGCGCGAGGCCGAGCACCCAGAGGGGCTCAAGGCTGAGCTGCGCCCTTATCAAAGGCGGGGCCTTGCATGGTTGAGCGATCTCACCGAGCTCGGCTTGGGTGGAGTGCTGGCCGACGACATGGGTCTCGGTAAGACCGTGCAGCTTTTGGCATTGCATCAGGCGAGGCAAGGGCCAACGATGGTGGTCTGCCCAACTTCGGTGTTGACCAACTGGGAGCGCGAAGCCAAACGATTCTGCAGTGATGTGCGCGTACTTCGTTATCACGGAGCCAACCGAAAGCTTCCGCCACTACGGCCTGGTGATCTTGTCATCACCACGTACGGCGTCGTCAGAAGCGACGCCGAAAAGCTCGCCAAGAAGAAGTGGGACCTGGTTGTCGCCGACGAGGCGCAGCACATCAAGAACCCTCGCAGCCGGTCGGCCCGATCCCTTCGGACAATCCCGTCGACGGCACGTATCGCCCTCACCGGCACTCCGGTAGAGAACCGGCTCACCGAGCTCTGGTCGATCCTCGATTGGGCCGTCCCTGGTCTGTTAGGGACACTCGAACAGTTCAAGAGAACAACGGCGGTCCCCATCGAGCGTGACGGTGATCCAAGGGCAACGCGCCGCTTGGCCTCCATCATCTCGCCGTTCTTGCTTCGGCGTCGCAAGTCAGACCCTGGCATTGCGCCCGAACTGCCTCCCAAGATCGAACGCGATGTGGTCGTTCCCCTCACTCCAGAGCAGGTCACGCTCTACAAGGCAACCACTGCAGAAGTACTCGAAAACCTTAAAGAAAACGAGGGTTTCGCTCGGCAGGGCCTGGTGCTGAAGCTGCTCACCTCGCTGAAGCAGATCACTAACCACCCGGCCCACTACCTCAGAGAAACCGGACCGCTCGACGGTCGGTCCGGCAAGCTTGAGGCTCTCGAGCTGCTGATCTCGAACGCCGCCGAGGCAGGGGAGTCTTCGCTTATCTTCACTCAGTACGTGGCGATGGCGCACCTGATCAACAGCCACTTGGCCTCTCGGGGCGAGCGAGCCGAGGTGCTGCATGGCGGACTGACGCCGGCCCAACGACAGCTTCTGGTCGACGACTTCCAAGCGGGCAAAATCAAGATTCTGGTGCTCTCGCTCAAGGCGGCGGGAACCGGGCTCAATCTGACAAAGGCCAGCCAGGTGATTCATTACGACCGGTGGTGGAACCCGGCTGTCGAAGACCAGGCAACCGATAGGGCCTACCGAATTGGCCAAGACAAAGCGGTGACGGTCCATCGCCTGATCACGGAGGGCACGGTCGAAGACCGCGTTGCCCAGCTACTTGAAGAGAAGCGTGCGCTCGCCGACAAGGTCGTCGGGGCAAGTGGTGAGGGCTGGATCGGCAACCTCAACGACGATGAGCTGACTGCGCTGGTTTCGCTTGATGAGCCACTGCCAATCTTCATTGAGCGGAGAGCGTCATGATGTGGTGGGCCGACCGCTGGCGAAGTGCGTGTGCAACGACTCTGATCAAGCCAAACCCCGAGGTCGACAGCGGCAAATCGCTCGCGTCTAAGGGGCGGGCATCCATCGTTCAAGTTGAGCCCGGTCTTGTGCGTGCGACCGTGCAAGACCGCCGTGACTATGCCGTTGAGATCGGTGTACAGCAGCTTCCGCAGAATCTGTTCGACGAGGTCGCCAGCGATGCGGCCGAAGACCCGATGCTCGCGGCTGCTGTTTTGACCGGCGAGCTGCCAATTGAACTTGACGGCTTCTTCCTCGCTCGCGGCACTTCGCTTCTGCCGTCGTCGCAGGACGTACTCGCCGAGTGCGAATGTCATGAGTATCACAGCCCATGTCGACACGGAGTTGCTGCGCTTATCGCTATTGCCGACGTGCTCGCGAAAGATCCGTTCGCCCTCACCCTCCTACGGGGAGCGGGCCGAGACCAGTTCGTGGCCAAGGTGCGCGAATGTAGGGGCCACACTGGCGCAGGCGAACAGACCGACGAGCCTCGTGGCGTCGACCCTGGCCGAAGCGCTGCCGCCGCCTTCCGTCGCACCGTGGCGACTCCACCCCCCGCTGCTGTGCCGCCTCGAGTCGCGGTCGCTCCGGCAGCCCTCGTCCCAGAGCCGCCGCTCGACAGTGGCTTGAATGCCGCCGATCTCGCAGGCCTCGTCCACGATGCCAGTCAGCGTGCGGTCGCATTGTTGCGGGGCGAAGGCGATGGCTCACTCCGAAGCTCGGTTGAGGCCGACCTCGCCCGTCGAGCCGCCGCAACGCTTGATGCCGGTCTCAGTCTGTTGCCGCTCTCCGAGGCAGCAGGGATTGACGACGAGGAGCTACGCGAGCGGGCGCGGTGCTGGACAATCGGTGGCCCCGAAGCACTCGCGGTTCGGACCGAGCGATGGAATCCCGATGCTTCGCTAACGGCTGAGACGAGGCGTCTGTTCGATCCGCCAGGGAGAGTGAGCGGAAATACCATTTCGAGTGGCTCGCTCCAGCTTCGGATCGACCAGTCAGGGCGTTGGTGGCGATTCATGGCTCACCCGACCAAAGGCTGGCTGCTCGATAGTGGCGGTTTCGTCGACCCAGCCGACGCGCTTGACGACGAGCTCTAGCACGATTCAGGAGAATCGAGCATGGCCATCTAAGATCTCACCCTATGAGTGGATCAATTCTTGGCAATCGAGTCCGGCGCACTGAAGACCCAGAACTTCTCACCAAGGGGGGCACCTATGTTGCCGACCTCGAACTGGAGAACAAGGCGCATGCATTCTTCGTTCGCTCTTCGTTTCCGCACGGCATCATTCTCTCGATTGACGCTGCCGAAGCCCTAGAAGCGCCCGGCGTAATTGCCGTCATCACCGCCGCCGACATCAAGGTTCCCCCTCACCACGGATTTGTAAAGGTGCATAACGACTTCGCTCATCCGCCACTGGCGATAGATCGGGTGCGTCACGTCGGCGATCCCATTGCGATGGTCGTCGCCGAAACCTACGCTCAAGCTGTCGATGCGGCTGAGCTGGTTTTTGTCGACATCGAGCCGCTTGAAGCGATCGTCGACCCCGAGACAGCGTTCGACGAAGATAAGCCGCTTATCTTCCCTGATCACGGCAGCAATATCGCCGTGTCTGCCACCGATGCGGTGATCGACGACATGTTCGCCGATGCCGATCACGTGATGCGTGGTCGTTATGTCAACCAGAGGGTGGCTCCGGTGCCAATGGAGACCAACTCGGCTGCCGCCACGTGGGGAGCCGATGGTCGCCTCACGTTCTACGCCGCAACGCAGATGCCGCACTTGCTCCAAACCCTGCTCGGCGTAGGGCTCAAGATCGACAAGACTGACATTCGTGTTATCGCACCTCACGTGGGTGGCGGATTTGGCGCCAAGGCTGGCACCTGTCACGAGTTCACGGCTCTAGCTCTGGCGGCTCAGATCGTCGGCCGACCTGTGACCTGGACCGAAAGCAGGTCGGAGAACATGACCTCGCTGGTGCATGGCCGAGGCCAGGTGCAATATGTCGAGCTCGGCCTCAAGAAGACAGGCGAGATTACAGGCATGCGGTGCCACGTCATCGGTGATGCGGGGGCGTATCCAAACGTTGGCTCGCTGCTCCCGGCCGGAACCCGACGAATGGCCAACGGCCCATACAAGCTGCCAAAGCTCCAGTTCGACATCGCGGTCGGCGTCACAAATACGACCTCGACGGGCGCGTATCGCGGAGCGGGACGGCCAGAGGCAGCATCGCTCTTGGAGCGGGCGCTCGATCAAGCTGGCATTGAGCTTGGTATTGACCCGATCGAAATGCGCCGGATCAACCTGCTCGAAAACGATGCGTTCCCATTCAAGACTCTCACCGGTCTGACCTACGACAGCGGCGACTATCGCACACCGCTCGACAAGGCGGTCGAGGTTGCGGGTTACGACGACCTTCGTGCCGAGCAGCAGCGGCGGCGTGACTCAAACGATCGCTGGCAGCTTGGGATTGGCGTTGCCTCATATGTCGAGGTGACCTCGGGTGGCGGCGGTTCCGAGTTTGGATCACTCGACATCCATGACGACGGCACGGCGACGGTCATGGCCGGCACCTCGGCCCACGGCCAAGGGCACCAGACTGCGTTTGCAATGCTCGTATCTGACCGCACGGGGATCCCGGTCGACAAGATCAAGCTGGTGCAGTCAGACACTGATCTGGTCCGGACCGGCGGCGGCACCGGCGGCTCACGCTCGCTACAGCTCGGCGGGCCTGCAGTTGTCGGCGCCACCGAGATTGTGATTGACAAAGGCAAGCGTCTTGCCGCCCACTTGCTCGAGGCCAGCGTTAACGACATCGTGATCGACACGTCGGCGGGAACCCTCTCGGTCGCTGGCGTGCCAGCCAAATCGATCGGATGGGGCGAGCTTGCGGCGAAGGCATTGAGCGTCGCCCCAGGCGTGCTCGGCGTCCGTGACGATGACCGTGAGGGCCTCGCTGGCCAGTTCGATTTCTCGCAGGCCGATGGCACGTTCCCGTTTGGCACGCATATCTCGGTTGTCGAGATCGACATGGAAACCGGATTCGTTCGCCCCGTCAGACACATAGCCGTTGACGATGCAGGAACCGTGCTCAATCCGCTTCTCGTCGAAGGCCAGCAGCACGGCGGCATTGCACAGGGCATGTCGCAGGCGCTGTATGAAGAGATGCAGTACGACGTTGATGGCAACCCAGTGACTGCTTCGTTGCTGAACTACCCAATGCCGTCGGCGGCTGAGTTTCCACTCTTCTTTGAGCCACACTCAACCGAGACGCCTACGCCGCTCAACCCGCTGGGGGCCAAGGGAATTGGTGAGGCGAGCACGATCGGATCAACGCCTGCGGTGCAGAACGCTGTGGTCGATGCGCTCACCCCGCTCGGTATTCGCCACCTTGACATGCCGGCGACACCCGAACGCGTATGGCGGGCTATCGAAGCTGCGCGTGCCGGCAATCCACCAGAGCCGTGGAGGGACCCGCCTGCCGTCTTCGCAACTCTTGCCGCCGGTATCGAGGTCGACAAAGAGGGCCTCGCAGCCGCCGAGAGCATTTAACCTTCGAAGAGTTCGGTTGAAAGGTTGGTTCGGTAGCTGATGTTGCCGGCCGCGTCGGTCGCTTTCACCGTGTAGGTATAGGTGACGCCGGTGGTGACGGCGGTGTCGTCGTAGGCGGTGGTCGAGCTGGTGTCGTAGAGCGGCCCAACCGTGCCGTTTGTCGAGCGGTAGATGAGATAACCGGTAACGGCGACGTTGTCGGTGCTTGGGTTCCACACCAGGTTGATCGAATCGGCATCAGCATCGGTCTGGAGCCCTG